>SKEW01002144.1_pt1 | contig 9877 bp, 9 predicted proteins | sample 4841441 | NCBI WGS metagenome assembly SKEW01 (sample SAMN11008799, study PRJNA524170) | human gut metagenome | isolation source: fecal sample from pouch patient p41 | place: Israel: Tel-Aviv | reverse complement strand
TTGTGATAAATACAATGTTGAAATTATGACTATCAGTAGTATGAAGGAATTATGTAGTATTCGTTTATTTTAAATTGCTATGATGAGATGTCATAGCTTTTTGTGCTTTCATTGTCGCTCACCTCCTTTGTTCTTGTTTTAGGAATAAAAGGAGGAAAAATAAATGTATAATAAAGCATCAGAGGAAAAGAAATGGAAAAAATGGAAAGAAAATGAAGAAAAATTATTAAAAGAACATGGAATGTCAGAAGATAAAATCTTGGAATTACGTTGTTATGACTGGAGAGATTTTAATGCTGAAAGAAGATTTAGAAAATGGCAATTCACAAATTATGATAAAGTGGATATTGTTCCATTTATTGAATTTGAGTTACCAATTAAGAATATGGGTGATGTTATTGATCAAATTGAAGATAATCGTTTGTATCAAATAATGATTCATGCGCATACTCAAGATTTAGTGATTTTGTATTTAAAAATGTGTGGCTATAAAAATAAAGAAATTGCAAAAATAATGCATATTACTGAGTCTGTAGTCAGAAAGAGATTATCTAATATTAGAAAAAAATTAAAATAATTTCAGTTTAGGGTGCATTTTGAGGGCTTTCAAGGGCTAATAAGTGAAGGGGTTAATCAAACACCTTAAAAAGATCATTGAGAATTGAATAGCAATATCGATAACGTTCCTTATATATAAGCCCATGCTATAAATACGCCGTCATAGATAATGTTTATCTTAGCGATCAATATTTGATAACAAAATAGTAGCTAACTATTGGCAATGAGTATATAAGGGGATAATGATACACATAATGAGTCCCAGTCCGAGCAGTTATAATCTGTCACAGGCAAGACATTATATAGGTGGGAATCCTATAAGATTGTATTTTGATATGATCTTGTGGAACTGTACTAGCAAAGCAGTCTATCAATATTGTAGAAAATTATAAAAACATGTTGAAAAGTATCTGAAGTAATATTTAATATTAAGCGATAATTGATACTTTTCAACTTTACATAACAAAGTGAGGTGATTAACTATGATTGAAAACATAAAACGTGGAGAAATTTATTTAGCAAATCTTAATCCTGTTATAGGAAGTGAGCAAAGCGGCATTAGACCTGTACTCGTTATCCAAAATGATATTGGAAATATGTATAGTGGTACAACAATAATAGCTTCAATCACTTCAGATATTATGCATAGACCTGAATTTCCCACACATTTTTTTATTAACTCAAGAGATAATCTCAAACATGATTCATTAGTTTTGTTAGAACAGTTGCGCACTATTGATAAATGTAGATTAATCAAAAAAATAGCAACTTTAAATTATAGTGAAATGATTGAGATCAATAGTCATCTATCAATTAGTATAGGTATTTATTTATAGGCGAGGAGGATGCGTTATGTTGAATTTTACTGGCGAAAATGTTCCAATTGCTATTGTGGCAAAAATTATGAAAAAAGATAAACAATTTGTAAGAATTGGTATTCAAGAAAAATGGTTACCTATTGGTGTTGCATATAAAAAAGAAGGGTCAAATGAATACTCATACTATGTTTCACCAAAGAAATTATATGAGTACACAGGGTATGTATATTCAGAGTAAATGTCAAGTTTACGATTATAAAAATCGCATATTTTTATTTTATGATCTTTTCGTTTAATATCATAAGTGAAAGGGGCGATAATAATGAAATTACCGAACGGTTATGGAAGTGTATATAGACTGAAAGGAAATAGAAGAAATCCATATATGGTCGTTTTGACTCAAGGATATATAAGTACAAAAATGGGATTAAAAAGAATGAGAGTGACATTGGGATACTTTTCTACAAAAAAAGAAGCCTTAACAGCTTTAACAAATTATCATGAAAACCCATATGATATCAAGGTTGAAACAATCACCTTTGAAGAATTATATGAAAGATGGAGTGAAGAACATTTTAAAAAATTGAACAACAAATCTGCAATACGTACTTATACAGCAGCATTCAAACATTCAACACCTATTCACAAAATGCGATTCAAAGATATAAGACCAAATCATTTAGAAGGGACAATAGAAAATGCTGAGGTAGGAGACGCAACAAAGTCTCGAATGAAATCAATGTATAATCTGATGTATAGATATGCTGTTAAATATGATATTGTTGAAAAAAATTATGCTGAATTATGTAATTCTGTTAAGGTAGAAAGAAAACATATTAAAGTTCCATTTACAATTGATGAAATCAACTTACTATGGAAAAATGTAGATACGATTCCATTTGCTGATATGATTTTAGTTGGAATTTATACTGGATTTAGACCTGTGGAATTGACAATGCTAAAAACTGAAGATGTTCATTTAAGTGAGGGATATATGGTAGGTGGTACGAAAACGAAAGCAGGAAAGAACCGAATAGTACCTATTCACCCAATGATTGAAGAAATTATAACAAGAAGATGTCATGAAATGAATGAATATCTATTTTCTGATTATGATATGTTTGAACATACTGTATCTCCATTAAATTATGAGAAATATCGAGGAAGATTTGAAAAAGTGATAAGAGCTTTGAAAATGAGACATACTCCGCATGAAACAAGACATACTTTTATTACCCAAGCTAAGTATTGTCAAGTTAATGAATATATTCTTAAACTGATTATTGGACATGAAATAAGAGATGTCACAGAGAGAGTATATACACATAGAAATATTGAAGAATTAAAAGAAGAAATGGCCAAAGTCAAATACTGATTTTGGCATTATTTATACTTAAAATGCTGAATTTGTTAGCCATGTGTTAGCCACTGATTTATAGATGCCACTTTAAAAGTGCACCAAAAACGCAACAACCAAAAAGTTGTAAATCGAAAAAATACTGACTATGTCATTGTAATTTGATTTTAAGTTTGTTAGCCACGAGTTAGCCACTTGTTAAAAACTGTGTTAGCCACGTGTTAGTAACGTGTTAGCCACTGCAAAAAGCTATCGGAATCCCATAAAATCTCAGCAAGTTTCTTTAGAAATAAGCGAAAAATGAAAAAATACAAAAATAGAAAAAGTCCTGATAAAATCAGAACTTTTTTAATTTCAGTATAATTGCTTGATTATTTACAAGCTTCCTCGATAGCTACGGCAACAGCAACTGTAGCTCCAACCATAGGGTTGTTACCCATACCGATTAATCCCATCATTTCTACGTGAGCAGGAACTGATGAAGAACCAGCGAATTGAGCATCTGAATGCATACGTCCCATAGTGTCAGTCATACCGTAAGAAGCAGGACCAGCAGCCATGTTATCAGGGTGTAAAGTACGTCCAGTTCCTCCTCCAGAAGCAACTGAGAAATATTTTTTACCTTGTTCAATACATTCTTTTTTATATGTTCCAGCAACTGGATGTTGGAAACGAGTAGGGTTAGTAGAGTTACCAGTAATTGATACATCTACACCTTCTTTATGCATGATAGCAACACCTTCTCTAACGTCATCAGCACCATAGCAGTTAACTTTAGCACGAGGACCATCAGAGTAAGCTGTTGTAGATAATACTTTTACTTCACCTGTAAAATAATCGAATTGAGTTTCCACGTAAGTGAATCCGTTAATTCTTGAGATGATTTTTGCAGCATCTTTTCCTAAACCGTTTAAGATAACTCTTAATGGTTTAGTTCTAACTTTATTAGCTTTTTCAGCGATTTTGATTGCACCTTCAGCAGCAGCGAAAGATTCATGTCCAGCTAAGAAAGCAAAACATTCAGTACCTTCATCTAATAACATAGAACCTAAGTTACCATGTCCTAAACCTACTTTACGGTCATCAGCAACTGATCCTGGAATACAGAATGATTGTAAACCAACACCGATTGTTTTTGCAGCGTCTACAGCTTTAACATCTCCATTTTTGATTGCCATTGCAGCACCGACAGTGTATGCCCAACAAGCATTTTCAAAACAGATTGGTTGAGTTGATTTTACGATTTCGTAAACATCAATTCCTTTTTCATCGCAGATAGCTTTAGCTTCTTCGATTGATTTGATATCAAATTTAGCTAGTGCAGCGTTAATTTGATCAATTCTTCTTTCATAACTTTCAAATAATGCCATTTTCGTACCCTCCTATTATTCCTTTCTTGGATCGATGTACTTAGCAGCATCATCGAATCTACCATAAGTTCCAGTAGCTTCTTTCATTGCTTCATTAGCATCTTTTCCAGCTTTAACCATATCCATCATTCTACCTAAGTTAACAAATTCATAACCAATAATTTCATTATTAGCATCTAAAGCGATTCTATTAATATAACCTTCAGTTAATTCAAGATAACGAGGACCTTTAGCTTTTGTTGAATAAGAAGTACCAGTCATACTTCTTAAACCTTTTCCTAAGTCTTCTAATCCAGCTCCAACAGGTAAACCACCTTCAGAGAATGCAGATTGAGTACGTCCATAAACGATTTGTAAGAATAATTCTCTCATTGCAGTATTGATTGCATCGCAAACTAAGTCAGTATTTAAACCTTCTAATAAAGTTTTTCCTACTAATGCTTCTGAAGCCATCGCTGCAGAGTGAGTCATCCCTGAACATCCGATAGTTTCAATTAATGCTTCTTCAATGATACCTTCTTTAACGTTTAATGTTAATTTACAAGCACCTTGTTGAGGAGCACACCAACCGATACCGTGAGTTAAACCAGAGATATCTTTAATTTCTTTAGAATATACCCATTTTCCTTCTTCAGGAATTGGAGCACATCCATGTGAAGCACCTTGAGCGACACTACACATTTGTTCTACTTCGTGTGAATAAATCATTTTTTCTAACTCCCTTCGTGTTTTCGATTATAAATAGCTAGTCATGCTATTTAAGGCGAACTAAAATCACCTGAGTAAAGTATAGAATAAAGCCGAGTTAAAGTCAATGAAACATCAACGATTATCAAAATAAATTCGACAAAATAATCGGTAAAAAAAAGGAGTTTATGAATACCTTTTAATATAATATTATTACACTAATAAAAATATATTGAACAGGCTATGAGTATGAAAATACCCATGTTTAATCATCGTAAAGATATATAGGGATAACACTAAGATGATTTTTATTGAAATATGGGGGAGAAATTAAACTACTCAAAGAACCTTTGACTAAAGAAAATTATTTATAATAGCAATTTTTGAAGCAATTAGCATTGTCGAAAATTCAATCTTGAATCATGAATTATTAATCTTATTAAAAAGGAATGGTGTTAAATTCATTAATATCCATTCAATTGGGTATGATCATATTAATATTAAGGCTACCAAGGTATTAGGAATTGGTATTTCAAATAATCCTTATTCAGTTAGTTCAATTGCGGACTTTATTTCTTTACATATTCCAGTCAGCGCTAAAACATATCATGCTATTAATAAGGATAATTTTTATAAAGGTGAAAGGTAGAATCATTATTATTGATACAGAATGTGATGAATTGATTAATTCAAAGAAATTGGTAGAGTGTTGCGATTAGGCAACTAATGATATGGTAGAAAACACAATCTTGCTTTTAAAAGAGATAATGTAGGATAGAACTTCAGTGTATGAAATTCAACAAAATGTTTAGAATTCATTTTGAGATGATATAATATTGATATTGAGGAGGACGAGAATGAAGATTATTGCATTTGAAGTACGAAGTGACGAGATGGCAGATTTTGAAATTATGAATAATTCAAATAACTTTGAAATAACTTATTATAAGGAATATCTATGCCAAAAAAATTTATCTTTATTGAATGGATATGATGGAATTGCTTTTTTAGGGGAGAGTAAGATTAATCATGAAATTTTAGATGCTATTGCTAAAGCAGGAATTGGAGTTATTGCAACAAGAACAATAGGATATGATCATATTGATATCGAATATGCCAAAGAATTAGGAATAAAGGTTTGTAATTCTAGTTATGGACCGGAAGGAGTTGCAGATTTTACTGTTATGCTAATGCTGTTATCGTTACGTCATTATAAAAAAGCTTTGTGGTTAGGACAGGTAAATGATTATTCTTTACAAGGGCTAGAAGGGCGAGAGATGAAAGATTTAACGATAGGAATTATGGGGACCGGACGAATAGGTCAAGCAGTTTTAAAAAACTTATCCGGCTTTGGAGCTCGTTTATTAGCTTATGATATTCATCAAAATGAAACCGCTAAAATATATGCAACTTATGTCGACCTAGAGCAGTTTTATCAAGAATGTGACATTATTTCTTTGCATATGCCGTATCTTAAAAGTACGCACCATCTAATTAACGATCAAACAATAAGTAAAATGAAAGATGGAATAATCATTATTAACTGTGCTCGGGGGCAATTATGCAATACCGAGTCTTTAATCAGGGGAATCGAAAATAAGAAGATTGGGGCTTTAGGACTTGATGTGGTTGAAGGTGAAGAAGGAATTTATCATCAAGATATGCGTACTGATATAATTAAAAATAAAAATATGGCATATTTACGTCAATTTCCTAATGTTGTCATGACACAACATTTAGCTTTTTATACTGATGCAGCTGTTAGCAGTATGGTTCAATTATCACTTAATGGTCTATGGGCTTGTTATAATGATCTGGATTGGGATAATGAGTTAACAAAAGATTTGTAATCGCAGAAATTTCTGTGATTTTTTTAATGCTTTTTACTTGCACATAAGGTTAGTATGTGCTAACCTTATTGTAGTTAGGTAAAACTAACTTCGTGTGAATAAATGATTCTTTCTAACCTGGCTTAGTCACCCAGGTTAAGGAATCATGAAGGAGGAAAACAAATGAGTAAAATTAAAAGTGTATATGCCCGTGAGGTCTTGGATTCACGTGGTAATCCTACTGTAGAGGTAGAAGTAACTACAGAATGTGGAGCATTCGCTAGTGCGATAGTACCAAGTGGAGCTTCAACAGGTGTTCATGAGGCAGTTGAATTACGTGATGGTGATAAAAACCGTTATTTAGGATTAGGAACAGAAAAAGCAGTAAAAAATGTTAATGAGATTATTGCTAAAGAATTAATTGGTAAAGAAGTAACAAATCAAAGAGAAATCGATGAAACGATGATTGCTTTGGACGGAACACCAAATAAAGGTAAGTTAGGTGCAAATGCAATCTTAGGTGTATCTTTAGCTATTGCTAAATGTGCTGCGACGAGCTTAGATTTACCATTATATCGTTACATTGGAGGAGCTAATGCTTATGTATTACCTACACCAATGATGAATATCATTAATGGTGGAGCTCATGCAGATAATAATGTAGATTTTCAGGAATTTATGATTATGCCGGTTAGCGCTCCAACATTTAAAGAAGCAATCAGAATGGGTGCGGAAGTATTCCATGCTTTGAAAGCCGTTTTAAAAGGAAAAGGATTAAATACAGCAGTTGGTGATGAGGGAGGCTTTGCTCCAAATTTAGCTTCTAATGAAGATGCTATTAAAACTATTCTAGAGGCAGTAGAAAAGGCTGGCTATAAACCAGGTGAAGATATTAAATTGGCAATGGATGTTGCAAGCAGTGAGTTTTACCAAGATGGTAAATATGTATTACCAGGAGAAAATAATAAATCATTTACTTCAAAAGAATTAGTTGATTTTTATGCTGAATTATGTTCTAAATATCCAATTATCTCAATTGAAGATGGTTTAGATCAAGATGATTGGGAAGGTTGGGATTATCTAACTGAGAAGTTAGGGGACAAAGTACAGTTAGTCGGTGATGATTTCTTTGTAACTAATACTAAACGTCTTGAAGAAGGAATTAAACGCGGTGTAGCTAATTCAATCTTAATTAAAGTAAATCAAATTGGTACTTTAACAGAAACTTTAGAAGCTATTGAAATGGCCCAAAAAGCAAATTATACAGCAGTTATCTCTCATAGATCAGGAGAAACAGAAGATACAACTATTGCTGATATTGCGGTAGCAACAAATGCGGGACAAATTAAAACTGGCTCTGCATCAAGAACAGACCGAATTGCTAAATATAATCAATTAATTAGAATTGAAGATCGTCTAGGTAAACAAAGTAAATATTCTGGATTATCAGGATTTTACCAATTGAATAAATAATTTTGATAAATTTTATAAAAACTATTGCATAGTCAGTTAGTCTGTGCTAACATATAGACAGTTAGTTAAAGCTAACTAGAGAAAAGGAGAAATGTATGAAAGTAGTATTTGCATCAAGAACAGGTAATGTTCAAAGTATTGTTGATCGTTTAAGTGTCGACGCCTTAGAAATATCTTCTGGAGATGAGGCTGTTAGCGAGCCGTTTCTCTTAATCACTTATACTGATGGTTATGGTGATGTCCCTATGGAAGTTGAATCATTTTTAAATAGTAATGGTGACCATTTAAAAGGTGTTATAGTTAGTGGTGATCAAGGATACGGTGAAGCATTCTGTAAAGCTGGTGACGTTATTGCTGAACAATACAATGTTCCTTGTCTTTACAAAGTTGAGAATGATGGAACTGATGAAGATATAGAGGAAATTAAAAAAATAATTAATAATCAATAGTTAAATATTTGCTGATAGAGGTTGCTGATATATCATACCTACAACGATAAAATTTCCTAATATAATTATTAGCACTCTTTAAAAGTAAAAAATAGTAAGAAAGGTATCCGTGATAAGCTATTCACCTTTTTCTCGAAGACATAGACGGATACTTCTTACTAAATTATCCCGTCGAAAACAATAATAGATTTAACTATTTTCCAAATTCCTTAAACATAGTAGTGAATTTCCTTTATATCAGTTCATTCTCTAAACATTCGTCCATGGTATTTTGTCCTTGAAATCATGGCATATTAGAAAGTGATAGAAAATGTAATTTATAAAATATCCTTCAAGTTATAAATAATATTTTCAAATGTAACGAACTTTAAATCCACATCCAAGTAAGTGATAAATAATTTAGCCATTATAATTATCATTGTATAGTTCGTAAGGGTTTTGAGAGGGTTTTACTCCTTTTTACTCCCAAATACTTTCTAAGGTACTCATTCGAGTACCTTTTTTCTTTCACTAAAAATTGTTGTTACTTGTCTGCGTTCGTCGGGATAGAGGTGGCCATAGATATCTAGTGTTGTACTTGTTTTGCTATGTCCTGCTATTTTAGAAACAGTATAGTGATTAACATTGGCATGTATTAACATAGATATATAGCTATGTCTAAAACCGTGTATACTTATTTTTGGTAGAGCGGGGTCATTGTATCTAGATAACAAAACGTTTAAATATGTATAATACTCTCTGTAGGGGTATTCCTCGCTTTTTAAGACTTCTTTTAAATTTGGGGTCAACCAATCGGGAATTGGTACTATTCGCCGTGATTGCTCATTTTTAAACTCTGTAGACACAACAAGACCATTGCTAGTATTTTTTACTGTATGTGATAAATGCAATTCATTTTTATCTTCGTCTAAATCGGATAGGCTAAGTCCGCAAAATTCTCCCTTTCGCAATCCAGTATAAAATAGGGTGCAAAAAGCAATCTTGTGTTTTTTGTTCGAAACATTTGAAATAAATTGATTAAACTGTGATTCGTTCCAAAATTCAAGTTTAGGCTTGGTTGTTTTAGTTTTATCAATATAAACAAAGGGGTTTCGATCAAGCGCCTTTTTTCTTATACACCAATTAAAGAATGCGCTTAATGCTCCCTCACGAATTCTAACCGTATTAGGTGATAAGTCTTTCTTTAAATCTTCAATCCATTCAATTAAATCATAATCATTTATTTTTGTTATTCTTACGTTTTCAAATCTTGCATATTTTTTTCTATAAGAAAAAGCAATATTACGAACGGTAGAGGGGGAACGTCCTTTATTTTTATAATCGGCAATATATGCAT
>SKEW01002128.1_pt1 | contig 9916 bp, 9 predicted proteins | sample 4841441 | NCBI WGS metagenome assembly SKEW01 (sample SAMN11008799, study PRJNA524170) | human gut metagenome | isolation source: fecal sample from pouch patient p41 | place: Israel: Tel-Aviv | reverse complement strand
CATGTCCAAAAAAGATAACATATCTGTCCCTCACTTTCCTCTTTTAGCACCGAAACAAAATACCGCCTACCAGGCGGCAGACGGCAACGTTTCTAATATCTGTTTAGTTTTTTTTCCAAAGCTCCTTATGAGAATCTACTGTGTCAAATGGATCATGAGGGAGCATATACAGGATTTCCTGCAGTTTACGCTCCATATCATCATCATATGATTCCCCCTTAAGTTCTGGGTATTTCGCTTTCCACTCCATAAATTCTTTTGGATTGGATATTGCCATGAAATCATGTTTTAATTGAGTCACAGAATACTCCGTTGTCTTAGCCATCCGCTACCAGCCTTTCTATGTAGTCATACAGTTCTTTATTTCTCTGCTTTAACATTTCAGGAAAAAGGATATAAGCCCTATATCCCTCTGAGAAAAAATCTGAAAATGCACCTGGATTGATTGAACCATCTGGCTTTTTAATTGGAACGCTATGATAATAACGCCCCTGATACTTTGTCACAAATTTAGCGGACTGCACCCGATAAACGGGCTGTACAAATGTTTCCTCATCCAGTATCAAATTATTATGGTAATCCCCCAGTGATTTTTCCAATATGTCTATATATTCCGAATCCTTGAAAATATCCAGCGACGATTCCAGAATATGTGCCGCTTCGTGGATAAATTCACCTTCGTCCAGATCATCCGCCACATATACAATCCCAAATCTCTTGTCTGTACGTGACCCTCCAAAAGGAGAACGCCATATATCCATTTCATCTTTTAGTATATCCTGGTGGGACTGTGGAATCAAGCCCCATTCTTTCCATATCTGTTCCTGGGTATCTGCCCTGATGCGTTCATCCATGGGTGGAAGGTACTCTGGCTGCTCCACTTGACTGTCATAAGTTTCTCCCGTCGGTTCATAAGCAATCGCGCACCTACAACGCGGATGCCAAGGCGGCGTGCCCTCCTCTGCCGGGATTTCTTTTCCATTCTTAGGTGCACACCTACCACAGACCCGCTCATCATCCGCTGTACTTCCAATCCTCCGTACCGCACCCAGAAGTTTCTGCCCTTGTGCCTGGCTCACAGCCTGCTCATTCCCCTGATTGTAAGCTGCCACCAGTTCTGTTTCCGCAATCATATACGCCCTTTGGCGGTGCTGCCTTTCCGCATACTTTATTGACATTTCCAAAGCCTGTTTCTGCGCGTTCTCTACCATCATCCGCGAGTGCTGCCTGATGAGGTTGTCCCGGATGCTTTCATAATACCGCAGGTTTGCCTCCGCCTGGAGCCGGTTAAGCCCCACACAAGGGCGTATCACCTTGGACAATTCGTCTACTGTATACCTTCCTTCTACGGCCCTCCCAATCATCGCTTTTACCGCAGCACGCTGTTCTTCTGTTACTGCGGTGATCAGTTCCCCGGAATGTTCCCTTACCCACCTTTTGACCCCATGAGCACCAGGTATAAACTCAAATCCAGCAAGTGATGCTGTAACCGGCTCATTTCTTCCTCCGGCCTCTGCCGCAGCCATCCATACCGGAAGGAAGGCAGAGGCCGCCATCGCCGCATAATCCCGCTGCCATACCTCAAATATTTCCGGGCTAATATCCCCATTTAAAACAGCCTCACGTAGTTCCTTATACGTCAATGCCTCCTCCTGGTCACGCCAGAGATGCGTAAGGATCCTCACCGGCTCACCCAGATGGGAGTCCACATATTCTGATAGTTTCTGGAGAATTGCCTGTTGCTGCTTTGACTTATATAGTATCTTTGCTGGCTGCCGATATAGAAACATTCTGTCACCACCTTCCCAGTCGATGCTTGGCCGCCTCTACCGCTCTCAGGTTATCTGTTTCCTCCTCTTTGTCATTGTCTTTACTGTTACCTTTATCCGGTCTTTCTGCGGGTTTCTTCTCTTCTCTCAGTTCTATGCGTTCCGGCAGCCTGGCTGCCTCCCTAACATAATCCTCAATCCCTTCATCAGGAAGCAGGATACCAGCAGAAGACATCCTCTGAATAAACTCTCCCAGTATACCCAGGTCAATATGCTCCACATCCCCGTGTACCAGTTTAGGATAATCTGTAATCCCCTGAAAGTGCTGCCCATTCACATCAATCAACCGGGGGATGGCCTGCTGGTTAAATACCTCACAGATAATATCCAGATATGTTTTAATCGCCTCTTTAAACAACTGGGATTTATCAGAGGATAGCGCATAGCTTCCTGTCCCTTGGTGGCCAAGAAGGATAAAATCTGCCATCATGGCCATAGCAATGCGGGTATCGTACCTATTGATGATAGCGTTTGTATCAAACTGGCGGCTACCCCCAGTGCTAAGGAGTTCCAGCTTGTATCCGTTCGGCAATACCACCCCCTCTTCCTCGTCCCTGCGAATATTTTTCACATATTTACGCAGTTCTGCCTTTACGACCTGCATTTTAGGGTCATTCCTGAAAATGTCCACCTTCTCCGGAGTATAAATCACCGGCAGGCCCGCCAGATCCCGTTCGATCCCAATCCCCTCTATCTCCTGGATCCGCCGTTTAAAATACCAGGAACGGTAGGCATTCCGCAGGATACTCTTTCCCTCCGGATTATCTTTTCTGGATTTTGTACGGAACAGGAGTGCCTTATTCATAGGGATCTCCAGTATCCCATAATCCGGTGGTGGGAGCTGCTGCATAGCCACCAAGTTGTCATTCCCGTCATATACCCACTCATACAGTGTTTCTTGGGCACGTATGGGGAGTTTCTGCCATCCGATCAGGCCATCATCATATTTCGATGACGTTATGTGATTCTGTCCCCTTCCCAATCGGCGTTTATAAACAATCTCGTGGAGGGACCACCCATAGATCAGGAAAGAAAGCATCTCTGAGATTGTATCTGTCCACGTCTCCTGCATATCATTGCGGCACTGCTCCACAAATTCAGACGCTTCTACATCCCTTTTTTCAGGCCCCGCCGGGTCAACCCGCCAGGACGCCTGACGCAACAACAACTCAATAGCAGTCAGTACAGCGCCGACCACCTCATCATTTTCTGACATCTCATAATATGCCGCAATCCCGCGTTTTCCACGCAGTTCTGGCAGGAACTCTTCAAAAAATGTCCCGCCATAGCGCTTTTGGCCCAGGCGCCCATATTCCTTTCCCACCATCTATCTGCCTCCTATCCTGTCCAGTAACTTGTTTTTTCCAGTCCCATACCACCAAAAGCCAAGACTGGTTCCTCCGGATCATAAAGAGCCATTGCCAAGGCATCCGCTATATCTGGCGAGGACAACCCCCGTTTCTTCATATCCTCTTTCCGCTCCAATTCCAGTTTTCCATCTTTGTTGACCCTATACCTCCGGTTACTCAGCTGCACAAACAATGTATCATCATCCGGCAACTGCAGCCTACCATCCTTAAGGTATTGCCTCACCCTGCCCCACATTAGGCCGCTGCTGTTGCTATACTCTACCGGGTCATCCTCGTCCGCTTTTCCCCCTGCACCTCCAAAATGGCACTCCAGGATTCCCAGATCCAACTGGGGGATCCCAGCCTCACCTGTCCCCCCTTCAACCCCAGACCAGCAGGCTGTGTACCCCGAATCCTTCCGTGCACGTCCCAAACGCTCCTGGTATACTTCATCTATAATCTGAGGGGCAATGTCATAAAGGTTATCATACACGCCAACTCCCAACCCATCACAGTCTACCTTAACACGGATCGTATTGACCCGTTCCTCAACTGCATAATGTTTAATCATCCTAACTGCATATCCTGCTATCTCTGTTGTACGGTTATGCCGGTACAATTCATATGGCATTGACCTGGCTTTATCCATTAAGGGATATAAAACAGAATTATCATCCCCATAACGTGCCACATCGATGCCTATGTCCAGGCGTTCCCCATGGGCAGAGGCCGGGGGGCAGGCCTTTGCCGCCCCCTCACACCATTCCATTACGATCAAACTGTCCGGAGTAGAACGCGGGAACTGCCCTGCCACACGAACCCGGAACACATCACTGTCCTCGCCAAACATTTTTATGATCTTATCCACAAACACTCGCGATACATGGGCACTGCTGCGGCCGTCTATATGCATGGCGTTATACTCCCCCCGTGCTTTATGATGGCTGTCATAAAAAAACCTGTAAGCCGGGTAGGATTCCCCATCATCAGCAGCCGAGCATCCTCTCCTGTCATCGCTCCCAGCACCGGCTCAAAGACCTTGTCCGGTACTCCGCTGGCCTCATCAATGATATATAAAATATGTTCGGCATGGAATCCCTGCAATGCCTCTGGATTAGTGGCCGTCCTTGGCACTGCAAACCATTCTTCCTGATGTCCTTTCATGTAAAGTTTCTCTTTCGTCCAGACCAGTTCCTCTCTTAGTGCCGGATTACCTCTCATCCACTTACTAATCTCTGCCCACAAGACATCCATCAGCTGATGCTCAGTAGGTGCTGTACAAGGGATCTTTGGGAACGGCCTTGTGACCATAAACCAGATCACAGACCATGCTTCCACCGCAGACTTCCCGATCCCATGTCCTGATCGCACAGAAGTCATGGGATTGTCCCGCAGACTCAGTAAAATATCCCGCTGGTTCAGATCTGGTTTTGCCCGAATAATATCCTCTACAAAATATACTGGCTCATCTGCATAAAACAGGATTGCCTCACTGTCCAGTCCCTGCATGGCTGCCGTCTCCCTCCTGTTTTCTTTTTGCATAGGCCCCCATAATGTTCTGAGCCAAGGTCTGTTGTGCGCTTGTTCCCATAGACATATGTTCTGCCAGCCAGCTCATGGCTGCCATGGCATCATAAAGCTCAATGCTTGCTCCGTCCTTACCCATACGGATCTTTTTAATTACATGGCCGTTTACCTCTGACGAATCCCGAAACTTCACATAGTTGATTTCCTTCATCACAGGCTCCCCCGTTTTCTTGTCCTCGATTGGCCCAAAAGCCCCTACTGCCTGAACCTGTTCTCGGCCAAATGTAATAAAATCTGTGATCGCTGCCTGGGCCACATCCAAATACCACTGAAAAATATCATGCTCTTGGAATAGTCTTGTTTCAAATCGTTCTTTTTTTAGTCTACTGACCTCATCTTTAACCTTAGCATTTCTTAGCAAGCGGGATGCATTGACCATGGCTGTCTGGTAGCTACATTTATAAGTTTTCTGGTACGCTGTTGTTGCGCTGTCGCCAAATGAGACCAGCAAGCAAAAAAGCTGTTGTTGATCCGTCATCCGGGGATTTTTCAATACCTGCTCCACAGCCTGTTCAACGATGTCTTTTTTTACTTTTCGAGCGTTTGTCTTTTTTGCCGAACGTTCATTATCTGTAACCGAACGTTCACTGTCCCATCCACGTGTGGATTTCCATCGGCGAACCGTTCCTTCCGGCAGGTTTAGTTGACTTGCAATCTCAACCAACTTCATACCTTTTAGGTACATGGCCTTTGCCTGTTCTATTCTTTCATCTGGCGCTCTCGCCATGCTGTCTCACCTCGATTCGTCGGTTTTGGTAAAAGAAAAGCACCCTTGCGGATGCTTAACTTGGCTTTCTCTTGATATTCGGCCCCATGCCCTCTCTGCATGAGTTATGGGTCTGATTCTGATTCTCTGGTTTTACCTTCTCGGTAACGCTATTGAAAAGTTCATTTGATTTCTTCTCGTTCCACTGCTCCTGTTTGTCTTTGTCCATCTAATCACCTCAAAGATAGTATGGACTGGAAACGGGTGTGATATACATCTGATGCCCTTGCCAAGCCTCACCACCTCTCATTCGTTTCGTTTTTTGGTATAGAAAAAGAGGCAGCCGGAGCTACCTCTGATGTATTCTTTATTACTAGCTATGTAAATATCTTAATAATTGCACCAAATACTCTCCATCAACTTCAATTTCATCTCTATCTTTCCTTCGTTTTCCAAACTCAGTAAAACCATTTTCGCGGTAAAATTGAACTAACCTTTCTTTTGTCTCGCATTCTAAATATACAAATTTTCCACCTAACTCTCTCTGGATACTTTTTACCTTATCTACTGCCATTTGCAATAATTCAGCTCCTGAGATTAAATAATCCTGAATTATTCACGGAACCGTATCTGGACTGATAATAGTACCATGAATCTGAAAATTGCTCCATACAGACATAACATCACTCAATTAACCCGGCAAAAGGGTATAAAATCCCTGTGACAGAGTCAAGAGCAGTTGTTAAGCTGTCAAGGTTCGTTAATAGTTGCTATTCCAACTGTACATGTAGCTTACTGATATTTGAAAGTGTCTCATAGAATTCATTCTTATAAGGGCAGCTTCTACACAGCTTGAATGTGATATATCTTGCTGAATGAATTACTTTTGCTGCAATCTTCAGCAGTTTTAAACGGACGGTATCAATGCGTTGTTTTTGCATATTTGCTGATAACGCCAATCGTCGAAACCAATTAAATATGTTATACGCAAGAGCGTGTACCTGAAGTCGGTTGGCGTTTACCATTCTGCTATGACTGCTTACGGACGCGAAATCAAAACCGGTTTTACTTTCTTTGATGAAATTTTCCATCATCCCTCTCTTGCAGTAAAATTTGATGAGATACTCTGGCGAAGAATCCATGTTTGTTACAACAAATGTGTACTTGTAAATCATTTGGTTTTCCGGTTTTTCAACCTTGCACACCAAACGCCTTTCATAAGGCCATGAACCTGCTTTGTACATGAATTCACCATAAACTACCGCATAATCAACTTTGTTATTTCTGGTGATCTCATCAAACTCGTCCACAAGATGGGATACTTTTGCAAGAAGAATGCCATTCTCCTTCAGCCGAATCACATAGCTTGTGCCATTTTCCTCGCACTGCTTATAAAGGTTAGGCGCAGCAAAACCGCTGTCACCACGAAGCAGAATACGGATTTTCGGATAATCATTCAGGTATTCGTCAAGTATCGGCTGCAGGAAGTCAACCACTCCGGTGCAGGAATACTGTGTTCCGTCACGAAGTTGGATTTTTATCAGATCCCCGGTCATTCCATCATAACAAACAAGTGGATGATAACCATTGCTTTGATAATGAAAGTTAAAGGCTCTGCCTTCCTGTTTGCCGTATGCATCAAGAAGAGTGGAATCCAGATCCAGAATAACAGCTTGCGGCATCTGAATACTGTAAATTTTCTTCCGAAGTATTCTGCCAATCGTAAGGAACTGGCTTAAAGTTTCCTCATCCATACGGTTAAAGAATCTTGAAACAGTAGGCTGTGATGCGAGGGCATTTTTTTCAAGTATAGACTTGAATACCGGATCATTCGTCAGTTCGTCAGAAGCATCATCTTGGAAATAACCGGCAATGATCATATATATCATCTGGAGCAGGTTTTCCTGATCTGTATGATATCTGAATGATGCAGAATCATTGGTCTTGAAAGTTTTTCCTAAAAGCTTATCAACACCAAGTTTACTCACGAATTCTTTAATGAGAAGTAAGCCTGCATCGGAGGATAAATCTCCTCCATCAAAATTTATTTTAATCTGCCTATTGCTTTCTAATGGTAAGGTGTTTACAATACTCATAAAGGGCTCCTTTTGTTGGTATTATTTGAGATTAGACACCTTAATTTTATCACAAGTGGATGCTCTTTTTTCATTCACTTGATAGGTGAAAAGCAATATTCAGTTAAAACACAGTAACTATGTGGCTTTCAACCATTCTCACGGCTGTGCCATGAATAATTCAGGCTGATTTTTCTTGTACTGTTCCTCCCCTATATCTTAGACAGGTTCGGCTGTCCGGTCCCCCCTTCAGCCTCCACCTTCTGCTTATATTCCGTTCCCCATGCTACCATGGCGTCCAGGATGGGCTTTAGACTGTATCCTGTCTCTGTCAGCGTATATTCCACCCGGGGCGGAACCTCTGCATAGACTTTCCGCGTCAAAAGCCCTGTTTCCTCCATGGAGCGCAAGTTGGAAGTCAGAACCTTCTGGGAAACACTTCCAACCGACCGTTTTAATTCTCCAAACCGCTTTGTTCCGTCCATCAGATCCCGGAGGATGAGCACTTTCCAGCGGTCGCTGATCAGCATTAGCGTAGTTTCTACCGGGCAGGCAGGTAATTTTTTATCCATTGGTATCCCTCACTTCTTTGCGATTTGCTGTTTATTCCTTACTGTACTTATCTATCTTATAATTTAAAACAAACCTTGGCAAGAAGCAAAAAATACGAAGCCGCACTTGCGGATAATCACACCCGTTCCCTGCTATTTTCTACAGCTGCCTGATAATCTCCTCTGTATACTCCTTCGTTCCTGCCGTACCCCCAAGATCCGGCGTCAGCGCCGTTCCCTGCCTTAAAACCTCATCCACCGCCCTGCGGATCTTTACGGCTGTCTCCTGTTTTCCCAGATGCTCTAACATCATACAGGCAGACCATAAAAAGGCCGTAGGATTGGCGATTCCCTTTCCCGCAATATCCGGCGCGCTTCCATGAACGGCCTCAAACATGGCAAAATCTTCTCCCATATTGCTGGAAGGCAGAAGGCCCAGGCCGCCGATTAAGCCGCTTGTAAGATCCGACAGGATATCCCCGTACAGATTCTCTGTCACAATGACATCGAATTTCTGAGGCTGCATCACTAACTGCATGGCCACATTATCAACAATTTTATCCTCTGCCTGAACCTGGGGGTACTCTTTGCTGACCTCATAGAAAATATCCCTGAACAGGCCGTCAGAAATCTTCATTATATTGGCCTTATGAACGCAGGTCACTTTCTTTCTTCCATTCTTTTGCGCATAACCAAAGGCTGCCCGGATAATGCGCTCACTGCATTTTCTTGTGATTATCTTGATGGAATGAGCCGTATCCTGATCCACCTGCGTCTCCACTCCTGCATACAGATCCTCCGTATTCTCCCGAAACATCACGATATCCACATTTTCAAACGGTGTCTTTACCGCAGAATTGGATCTTGCAGGACGCATATTGGCGTACAGGTCATACTTTTTACGAAGCATTACGTTCAAAGAGCGGAATCCCGTCCCAAGAGGCGTGGTAATCGGAGATTTTAAGAGCACACGGTTCTTTTCAAAGGAGGCAAATCCCGCCTCCGGGATCAGCGCCCCGTTTTCTTCATACTCTGCCGCTCCGACTCGGAAAATCTCATACTCCAGACCAGCTCCTGCCGCATCCAGGATCTTAAGCACCGCATCTGTAATCTCCGGCCCGATGCCGTCTCCCTTAAACACTGTGATCGTATTCTTCTCCATGGCTATCTCTCCTCCATCATCATATAATCCTTATTTTCCCCTACATATTTCGTTGCCGGACGCATGATCCTTCCGTCATACAGCTTATTCTCGATGTTGTGAGCCACCCAGCCCACCATGCGGCTGCACATAAACAGAGGTGTATACAGGTCTCTGGGGATATTTAACATTCCATAGGCAAAACCGCTGTAATAGTCTACGTTGGTAGGCAGCGCCGTTCCCTTTCTCTCCTTCATCACATCCAGAGCCGCACGCTCAAACCGCTGGCGGAAATCAAATTCCGTCTGCTGCTTCTTCTCCTTTGCCACCTCCGCACAGCAGGCCCTTAACATCTCTGCCCTGGGATCAGAAATCGTATAGACTGCATGGCCGAAACCGTATACCAGGCCCGAACGGTCGTACAGCTTTCCGTCCATTAAACGGTTGACTGCAGCCCGCAGTTTCTTATCGTCGGCCGTATAGCCTCCAACATCCTCCAGTACCGCATCCATCATTTCTGCCACCTTGATATTGGCTCCGCCGTGTCTCGGCCCTTTCAGAGAGCCGATGCTGGCTGATACTGTAGAATAAATATCTGTTCCCGTAGAAGAGATGACAACGTTGGTAAAGGTGGAATTGTTGCCGCCGCCGTGATCCGCGTGGAGCATAAGAATAGTG
>SKEW01001735.1_pt1 | contig 9916 bp, 8 predicted proteins | sample 4841441 | NCBI WGS metagenome assembly SKEW01 (sample SAMN11008799, study PRJNA524170) | human gut metagenome | isolation source: fecal sample from pouch patient p41 | place: Israel: Tel-Aviv | reverse complement strand
GCAAGCAATGTCTCTGCGATCTCCGGTCCGAAGTTTCCAAGATACACAACAAGTGCATTGCATCCTGCATTTTTGATGTCTTCCAATGCCTGCACCATGTGGATCTCACTTTCCACGATACAGATCGGACATTCATAAATATCTGCATCTCCATATTTTTCTGTATATGCTTTGATCAGGTTTTCCCTTCTTGTCACGGAAAGACTCTCCGGAAAACAATCTCTGCTCACTGCAACAACTCCGATTTTTAATTCTGGCATATTACTCATACTGTTATCATCCTTTCTGTTTGCTTTTTATTTTTACGCAATTGTTATATTTTCACCTTTTAATCCGTTCACCGCACCCTCGATCCGTGCGTCTTCGTGTGCGATCAGCCACTTGTTCACTGCTGTCAAAAGTCGGCTCTCGCCCTTTGCTTCCGGTGCAAACGGAAGTGCCTCATTCGTTCCCTTCGGAAGTACGACCACACAACGGAATCCGCCTTCCTTTGCATTACATGGCGCATAGTGCAGTGTTGTCGCGTACAATTCTACTGCGGTTCCTGCCGGTACGAAAAACGCCTCCACGAGAGCTGTATCATAGGTATCTTCTTTGATGTCCTGCTGACATCCAAGCAGCAGGATCAAATCTGTCACTGCGATATCAATCTCTGAGGATCTGTGATACTCCAGTGCATTCAACTTCACATTGCTCCCATTACAATACCCAATCTGAATCGGCAGCCCTCCAAATCCTTTTTCTCTGACTGCCACCGCATCCGGAAGTACTTCCAGCGCTTCCACAGACGGAACATAAATCACATCTTCCGGAAGCGGCGTGTGTTCCATCTCTTTTAAGATCCGCTCTACCGGAATATCTGACATCACTTTTCCATATTTAGCAAAGGCGGCATCTGTAACCTTCTGAATCTCCATAAAAAATGACCTCCAATCAAAAACCTGTCTCCAAGTTTCCCATTGAGGTCATTTTATCAACTTTTTTTCGCTTCTGCGACCTATTATTTATCTATTTTATGTCAATTTCTTGCTCTTTGTTATTGTGAACAGTCACTTCTCTCTTTTTCGATATTCGCTTGGAAGCATTCCGTATTTTTTCTGAAATGATCTGGCGAGCGCCTTGCTGTTTGGAAAACCATTCTCCATAGCGATCTCACTTAAGGTCTTATCACTGTCTTTAACTTCCTTCCATGCATATCTCAACCGGATATCCTGCAGATAGGCTTTAAAATTTACCCCCGCATATTTCTGAAACATCCTTGAAAGATAGGTCGGAGAATATCCAAAAATCTTCGCCAGACTCTCCAGTGTCATTTCTGATGCATAATTTTCTTTAATATAGGACGTAATCGTAGAAAGACGGTTCAGATTTTTATTGTCCCGAAGCTGCGCCTCAGTCACATCAATCCGCTGATACTCAGATACCAGCAGATGCATCACAAGATAAAACAGACCTTTCACTTCCATTTCATAGCCACGCTCTTTTTTTATGTACACCTCATACATCTGGCGGATCAACTCCATCAGCCGTTCATCCCGATCCACCGGATTGTGTGTGAACCAGATGAATCCTTCTCCCGTAAAATAATTCTCAAACAACCGGATCGGTATCTGCAATACAATCGTCTGGTTCGGCTTTGGAGAATGCACGGAATGAACTTCGTTGGAATTCACGATCATAAATTCTCCCTGCACAAGAGGATACGGCTTCTCTTTGATATAAAAACAAAGTTCCCCATCACAGACCGCAAAAATCTCCACAGAACGATGCCAGTGCGTTTCCCGCTTGTAATTTCCTTCTTTTCCTTCAAAAATAAACATTTTAAAGGGCAAGTCTTCATTCGGCACGATCAACTCATGATTGTACTGCATGGTCACACCCCTTTATAATCCAAATTCCTCAAATAATTTCTGCTGATAGTCATGATCCTCTGCTGCCTTTATAATATCAGCTATCCTGTCAGCCTTAGAAAGCGCCAGAGTCAGGGCATTGATTCGTTTTTCTACTGCTTCAGAGCTCTCCTTTTTAGTTATTTCCAAGCGCTTGTTCACTTCCGCATCAATCTCATCTTTCATCAATTCCCGCAATGCATCACACATTCCTTTTACCTCCTCAAACTTCTGTTTGTTGGCACGCACGATCAATTCCATGACGGAGCGATACAGTGCATTTGCCTGATTTTTTGAATATTCTTCCAATAATTTTTCTGCGGTCTCATTCTGTTCCAGTTCGTTGGTCAGACTTTTCAGCCACAGATTTTCAGCTTCTGTCAGTTCTTTTGTTACAATAATCTGAATCGGAATTTTATCTCCCGTCACATAATAAATCCCGCTTTCAGCTTTTTTTACTTGATATCTCAGTGTTGTTTTCAAGTGGTGCATCAATTTTCGTGGATACTTTCCTGTTACCAGAGTAATCGTAAGTTCTTCTATCGGAATGCTGTCCATCTGACTGGTATCGGATTTGTAAAAACAGGTATACCCATACACCTTATAAAAATCGTCGATACTCAGATAATCCAGGGGACTTTTATATTCCACGATATTATGTTGTCGGAAAATCCGCCCGATATTCTTTCGGATCACCCGACCCTTGTCCTTTTTGATGATCAGAACATCGATTTCTTTTGGTTTGGTCCCCAGCTGATGTTCATTCTCAAAAATCAGATGTTCGGCATCTTCCTGCAGTTCGATCTGTATCTCTGCGAAAAATGCAGGATGCCACTGAAGCATTTTTGCTTCTTCTTTTTGCATTTCCATACAAAACCTCCTTCTTTTTTTCTTTTAGGAGATTTCGCCTTCCGAAAACTCCTGCCTGCTTGATTTGAAAAGCATGAATTTTCTGAAAGGACAGGCGTTTGCCTGTTTTTGAAATGAATAAGATATTCCACATTACACACGTGGAATCAAATGAATGTTAGAAAAATATGCTTTTACCCATTTTACCACATTTTTCTCAAAATCACACTTCCTTTCTCATGAGATCCATAGATGAATTTTCTCCTGTTGTGTGCTATGATAAACAGAGTTTCAAATACGCTTCAGAAAGGATTTTACTTATGAATTATAAACATATTATCTTTGATTTCGGAAATGTCCTTGCTACCTTTCAATCAGATGACTTATTGCGCTCCTACTGCAATCGCGAAGATCTTCCCATTCTGAAAGATGCCGTCTATCACAACTGGCAGGCACTGGATGAAGGAAGTATTTCCTATGAAGAATACCAGGAGGAAACACTTCACCTGCTGCCGGACTGCCTTCATGAAACTGCACACAAATGTTTTGACACCTGGTATCAACACATGATCCCGATTCAGCCGGTGTGGGATATGATCCACAGATTAAAAGAACAGCACACAGGGCTTTACATTCTTTCCAACGCTCCGATTTTCTTTGAAGAACATGCAGATTTTTTCGAGATTACCCGCTTATTTGACGGTGCCGTCTATTCCGGATCCATCAAAAAATTCAAACCAAATCCGGATATTTACCAGCATCTGTTTGATACCTTTTCACTGAATCCGTCCGACTGCTTTTTTATGGATGACAAACCTGAAAACATCAAAGCTGCTCAGAAGCTCGGGATGAATGGAATGGTCTTTACTGGAGAGAATCTCTCAGAAATCAAACATGCCATCGGACTGGAAGAATAACTTCCGCCCGATGGCATATTTCTTACAGATTTCTGATTTTAAATTCTCTCTGCGCTTCTCTTTTCTGGTCTTTTTTCGCGATATCATCCCGCTTATCGTACAATTTCTTACCTTTCGCAAGTCCAACTTCCACTTTTACAAGACTTCCGTTGAAGTACACCTGGAGGGGAACCACTGTATTTCCCTTTTCCTTCATCTTGCCGAAAATCTTGTCAATTTCCTTTTTATGGAGCAGAAGCTTTCTCGGTCTCAGCGGATCTTTATTAAAGATATTTCCCTTTTCATAAGGAGAAACATGCATTCCATAAATAAACATCTCCCCGTTTTCGATCCGGATAAACGCTTCCTTGATACTGCACTGTCCCATGCGGAGGGATTTGACCTCTGTTCCATGCAGTACGATTCCCGCCTCATATTTTTCCAGAATAAAATAATCGTGATATGCTTTTTTATTGTTGGCGATCAATTTGCCTTCTTTTTTTGCCATCGCACTTTCCTCTCTTCTTCCCGTTAAACTCTACTCGTTTTCTTCGCAAAACTCAAAATCAATCGTTCTCTGCAGCCGGTCTGCACCAAGGACACGCACACGGACTCTCTGTCCCAGTTTATAGACATTACAGAAATGCTCTCCCACCAGTTCATACTGCTCTTCCCGGTACTCATAGTGGTCGTCCTTCATATTCACCACATGTACAAGACCTTCTATCGTATTCGGCAGTTCCACGTATGCTCCCCATTTTGTAATACCGGAGATCACACCTTCGAATTCCTCTCCGATCCGATCCTGCATATATTCTACTTTCTTTAATTTTACGGTCTCACGTTCAGCCTCTTCTGCTCTGCGCTCCATCTCACTGGACTGTGTTGCCACCTCCTGCAGAATCTTTTCATAATGTGCCATTCTGTCATCACTTAGTCTGCCGCGCAGATTCTCCTTAATGATCCTGTGGATCTGCAGATCCGGATACCGCCGGATCGGAGACGTAAAATGTGTATAATACTGCGCCGCCAGACCGAAGTGCCCTGCATTTTCCGGTGTATAGCGCGCCTGCTTCATGGAACGCAGCGCCAGTCTGCTGATCAGAGCCTCCTGTGGAGTTCCCTCCACTTTTTCCAGCAGCTTCTGGATTTCTTTCGGGCGGATTTCATTTCCCATATGGATGTGATATCCGAAATTATTGATAAACGTACTCAGTTTTTTTACCTTATCTTCTTCTGGCGCCTCATGGGTACGATATAAAAACGGAATCTCTCTCCAGAAATACTCTTCTGCCACTGTTTCATTTGCCGCAAGCATAAAGTCCTCGATCATCTTCGTTGCCACATTTCGCTCATATGGTTTCAATTCCACTGGTCTTCCCTGTTCATCCAGAATCATCTTCGTCTCAGGAAAATCAAAGTCGATTGCGCCTCTCTTTTTCCTGCGTTCCCGAAGCAGCCCTGAAACTTCTGCCATCTGTTCAAACATCGGAACCAGCTTTTCGTATTTTTGTCTCTCCTGCTCATCCTGCGCTTCCAGAATTTTTGCAACACTCGTATAAGACATTCTCTGGTCCACCCGGATCACCGTCTCTGCGATCACATGATCCACAATCTCACCTTTTTTGTCAACAGTCATGATACAGCTTAGCGCAAGCCTGTTCTCTCCTGCGTTTAAAGAACAGATTCCATTCGAAAGCTTATGAGGCAGCATCGGAATCACCCGATCTGCCAGATACACGCTGGTCCCGCGTTTCAGCGCCTCCCGATCCAGTGCACTTTTTTCCTGCACATAGTTAGTCACATCTGCAATATGCACCCCCAGCTTCCATCCGTTCTCCACTTCTGTCAGAGAAACAGCGTCATCCAGATCCTTTGCATCCTCTCCGTCAATGGTCACCATCTGCCAGTCTCTTAAATCCATGCGCCCTGCCATATCCGCTTCACTGACATCTTTTCCGACACGTTCCGCCTGATTTAGCACTTTCTCCGGAAATTCCACCGGCATATCATAGCCTTTCACAATGGACATGATATCTGTTCCCGGATCATTGATGTGCCCGATGATCTCCACGACTTTTCCTTCCGGCTTCATATTTTCCCCGCCGTAGGACGTCAGTTCTACCACTACCTTGTGTCCGGTCATCGCTCCTTTTTCTTTGCCTGCCGGAATATAAATATCCTTCAAAAATCTCTGATTATCCGGTCGTACAAATCCAAAACTTTTGCTCTTCTCATACAAACCGATCACTTTTGTCGTTCCATGAGATACCACACGCACAATCTTTCCTTCTTTTCGTCTTCCCTCCGGTGACTTGGTGATCAGAAATTCCACTTCATCTCCCTGAAATGCACCGTTGATATTCTCTTCCGGAATAAAAACATCCTCTTCATCTTCCCTGAGCACAAATCCGAAGCCGCGAAGATTCGCCTGAAATATTCCTTTTAAATACTGAGGCTGTCCTTTTACATATTTTCCTTTCTTGGAAACATAAATCTTACCGTCAGCCTCAAGCGCCTCCAATACCTCTTTCAATTCGTGTCTCTGCTCTCTTGGAATCTGCAGAAGCATGGCAATCTCCTTCAGCTTCATCGGTACATAAAGATCGTCACAGATCAGATCATAGATCACCTTTTTGCGTTTCTCAAATGTATGTTCCATTCGTTCACCTTCTTTCATACTTAGTAGTTCCTTTTTTTATATCCTCTATTCGACTTCCGTCAATTTTTCATAAAAGAAAAACACCCTATTTTTGCATAGAGTGTTTTATCGCTTTCTCTTAGTTAAATACTTTCAGATTCAGCACTGCTGCAAGTACTAAAAATAAAATAGCAAGAAACTTGGTAGACTTCACAAGAGCGCCTTCCATAGAACGACCTTTATTCTGTCCCCAATAAGAATCTGCCGCACCACTGATCGTTCCAAGTCCTGCGGATTTTCCTTCCTGAAGAAGAATAATTGCTGACAACGCAATACAATCTATTACAAAAATAATCATTAACACAATTTTTAAAATATCCATACGTTCACACCTCCTGTGGATAACCTTTTATAGTCTAACACAAAACCTGCAATTCTGCAATAGATTTACGTGATAAAAATGGCGGATGAAACCAATTATTTCATCCACCATCTCATTTTTTCAGGCTTTTACAATCCTGTTTATTTTTTCTTTCTTCTGATAATCACTACTGCGCCGACAACTGCTACTGCTGCCACCAGAAGTACTGCCCACATGATCACATTGGCATTGTCTCCTGTCTGCACACTCTGAGAGTGGGAACCGGATGTACTTCCATTGTTATGACTTCCGCTGTTGCTGCTTCCACCGTTGTTTCCTGTATTGTTGTTTCCGCCGTTATTGCTTCCGCCATTGTTATTGTTTCCACTGTTGTTGTCGTTTCCACCATTGTTATCATTTCCGTTGTGATCGTCGTCCGGACCCGGGTCTGGATTCGGATTTGGATCTGGATTTGGATTTGGATCGGCTTTTTCTCCTCTGACCAAAACCTTCACATCAGCTTTGGCTGTTGCTCCGTTTGTATCCGTTACCTGAATGGTCACAATCACATCCGTATCGTTTTCCGGTGTTGTTACCTTTCCATCCAGTCCGATGATTCCTTCCGGATTCACTGCCACGATCTCGATCTTGCTTCCTTCCGGAACTTCCGGCAGAACCAACATTTCTGTTCCTGCTTTCACTTCTGATGGAATCTTATGGTTTGCCAGAATGTCATTTAAGATTTCCTGTGCACTCGGAACGTGTGGTACTTCCACTGCTTTGAATTCTCCGATCAGTTCGGTGTTCTTTGTCACCGTAAACTGATATTCTGCATCTGTGGATACATATTCGGTCTGTCCTTTTTCTTTCCAGCCCACGAATTCAAATCCTTCTTTTGCTTCTGCCTTCACATATGCTGTCACGCCTTCTTTGTAAGCACCGTCCTCTTTATCCATGGAAACCGTTCCCATGTTTTCATCATTGGACTGTACCACAATGCGGTAGTATTTCTCCGGAACCGGCGCCAGTCTGAATTCTGCGCGCAGAACCCGATCGGCTTCTGCCTGGAACTCATATTCTGCTCCTGCTCCCTCTACTGGAGTGAGTACTTCTTCTCCGTCTGCTTTTGTCACTTCCAGCCACTGTACAAATTCATATCCGGCCTTCGGCTCTGCTTTCACTGTGATCTCTGTTCCCTCTTTGTAGATGTTTCCTTCATTTGCAGGATCCATTGTGACCGTTCCCATCTGAAGATCCGGTGTCTCTACGTAGATCAGGTAAGAATGCTCTACTTCTTTAAAGTTTGCAGTCAGTTCCATATTTTCCTGGATCTGGAATACGTACGGATTCTCCTTGCTGACAATCTCCTGGGTTCCTTTCTTTGTGAAGCCTACGAATTCATAATCCTCAGATGCCGGTACTGCACTGACCTTGATCTCAGTTCCCGCCTCATAAGAATCCTGCTGTGGTTCTACGAGAACAGATCCCATCGTTTCATCATTTGCTGCAACTGTAAATGTAAATTTCTCTACCGGGATTTTTTCGAAGTTGGCAGTCAGATCTACATCTTTGGTTACTTCAAATACATATGGGTTAGACTCACTGAGTACGTTTCCTTCTGCATCGGTCCAGTTCACAAAGCGGAATCCTTCGTTTGCCACCGCAATAACTTCTGCTTTTTCCCCTTTTTTGTAGCTTCCGTCTGTGGAATCAATGGTCACAGTTCCCATTGCATTGTCATTTGCTTTTATCGTTACATGGAAGATTTCTTCCGGTACTTCTTCTTTCACAAAGTTTGCGGTCAGATCTGTATTTTCTGTAATTGCAAATTTATATTCTGCCTCTTTGCTGACTTCTTCCTCTGTTCCGGTCTTTGTCCAGTTCACAAAGCGGAATCCTTCCTTCGCTTCTGCTTTGACTGTTACCTCAGTTCCTGCTTCATAGGAGTCCTGCTGTGGTTCTACACTCACGGTTCCCATTTCTTCTGCATTCGCTGCTGCCTTCAATGTGAAGGTCTCTTTTTCCGGCTCTGTAAATGTAAACATAAATGGAGCTGGAATGGATTCATTTCCTGCGTTGTCTACTGCTGTAATACGTACCTCATAAACAGTTCCGACTTCCAGTTTGTCCATTGTAAATTCTGTGGTCTTACTGTCTCCGATCTTCACACCATTCTGATAAATATTATAGCTTGCCACGTCTGTGTCAGCCGGTGCTGTCCATGTCAGCTTTGCTGAATCCTCATCAACAGGTGTTGCTTTGATTTCTGTAACGACTCCCGGTTTTACCACATCTGTTGTTGTAATTCCGTGAATTTCAATCGCATTTTCAGACGGCACATCTTTTGTATTCAGCGCAAAAATGTTAAAGTCATAAGTCACACCAGATTCCAATCCTTCAATCCGGATTCGCGTATCTGAGGTCTTGACTTCCTGATCATTCCATTTTACAAGATAAGATGCTGCACCCTTTACCTGATCCCATTCCAGAATCACAGCTGAACTTTCAACATGTACTGCTTCTCCTTGAGCTTCTCCGATTTCCGGAACATTTGGATCTCCAAGTGCTTCCATCGCCGCATTCAGAGCTGCTGCTGCTTTATCAACCTCATCCTTCGTTGCATCCGCATCATTCATTACTTCTACTGCCTCGTCGTATGCTGTCTTAAATGCTGTCCATTTGTCCGCATCATATGCACCCTCTATAAGCCCAGCTCCGCTTTCGATGGCTGTCTGAAGTTCTGCTTTGTTTACCTCTGCTGCCTGTACCGGCGCAAAGATTTTTAAGTAGTCAAGGTTTGCCTGATTTTTGTTTTCTCTTGTAGCGATCGTACATCTGATTGTATGCTTTGTATTTTCAAGATTTTTCGCCTCAAAAATCTTCTGCTGTGGATCTCCATTTCCAGATCCTGCTAATGATGCATTTCCATAAGATTTTCCGTCGATTGTCACATCATAGCTTGCAAAATTTGCATGCTTCTGTGCATAAACTTCAACCCCTGTTCCTGTAAAGGTGTACTCAAAATATTTACCTGCACCATTCGCTTCTGTCTTAGTTTCTCCGTAATGTTTTTGTGGTTCTCCATCATATGTAGACCAACCGTTGTCACTCCACTTGATTTCTTCATTACGCTTGTTATTCTCATCAGCATCATCTACGATCGTCTCTCCGGAACCAAGGTCTCCAAAGAGTGCCACAGTCAGTTTACAGCTTCCGCTCACTTCAGAATCGGCATTTGCTGTTGCTGTGATCGTCACTTCTCCGTTTTTCTTGTGAACTG
>SKEW01002120.1_pt1 | contig 9953 bp, 13 predicted proteins | sample 4841441 | NCBI WGS metagenome assembly SKEW01 (sample SAMN11008799, study PRJNA524170) | human gut metagenome | isolation source: fecal sample from pouch patient p41 | place: Israel: Tel-Aviv | reverse complement strand
TAATTATGCTTTTATTAAGGATGTAAGAGACTATCGTAATAGGTAGTCTCTTTTCTTATGCAATTTTTTAAAATAAAAACTTACTAAATTTCTGATTATCTTTTCATAAGTTGGTAAATGACGATATATCCCGTATTTTAGGGCTTTATCGGTATTTTCTTTTCGGAAGATACCTTGCATAAGCTGGCATTTACCAGCATGAAAATGCAACCAAAAGTAGTAAATGAGTAGTAAATATACGCTCCGATATTAACAAGCCAGTCTTTCCAGTTCTGCTTTTGCAGATTGAAATGTACCGTGTGCATAATAGCCAAGTGTCATGGTTATGTTGGCGTGTCCCATGAGATATTGCAGGGTGTTTGGGTTCATTCCTCTGTTTGCCATATTCGTACAATAAGTATGTCGGAATGAATGTGGTGTGATGTTCGGTAACTTGTCCGTGTGATATTTGTTATACTTCTTAATCAGCCCTCGCACCATACCCTCATAGTTTCCTGCAACCTTAGGCAAGCCCTCACGGTTTAAGAATAGAAAATTGCTGTAACCACCTACAATCAGCGGTTGTGCCTTTCCTCTGTTCTTTAGTATTCTTTGGATTGCTTGATAAGCCCGTTCTGTCAATGGAAGTTCCCGTTTTCCGTTTTTGGTTTTTGGCGTTTCAATATAGTAGCCGATTTCGCTGTCTTTCAATAACTGGTGGTCTATATTGAGTATTTTGTTCTGCATATCAATATGCGTCGTCAGTCCGCAAAATTCAGAAATACGAAGTCCCGTTTCCAACAGAAGCACAACCTCATCATAATACTTGCTGTAAATCTTATCCTTTTCCATAAAGGCAAGCAGGCGTTCTTCCTGCTCTGGTGTAAGGATAACTTTATGCTCTGTATCATCTTCCAGAACATCACTTAGTTTAAATTCAAATGGGTTCTTTCTGATACAGTCGTCTTGTATCGCCATGTAAAATGACGCTTTCAAGGAACGCTTATAGTTATCAATTGTTGTATAGGCATATCCTTTTTCACTCATTCTGATAGCCCATTCTTTAGCGTCCGACTGCTTAACAGTATCAATCGCCCTCATACCCAATGGGTCATTTTTCAGAGCGTTCATAAGATACTGTCGTCCCTTTTCGGTAGCCCTCTTGATGTTCTTTCTTTGGCTGTTCTTTTTCTCGTAAAGCTGGCAGACTGTCATTTTACCGCCGACTGTGTCGATACCGTCGTTAAGGTCTTTTTTTATCTGTGCTTCTTTTTCCCTCAATGAAATATCATCACGCTTTCCAGCAGGTGTCTTGTCTGTCGGTACAAGTTTCCAAGAATAGATAAATTGTGGCTTTCCGTATATATCGGTATATTTATAAACGTATCTTCCGTCTTTTCGCTGGCTCTCTCCATTACGCAAATTGCGATTTTTACTGTCTTTTCGTTTTACATTAGACATAGTGTAAAGCTCCTTTCCGTCATGGAATGAGCCGTGATACGCTATACTTTATTATACCATATCTACGGCTCAATGACATTAGATTTCGTCCAATGTATCTATGATTTTTTCAAATTGTTTTCGCTTAATCTGAATACGATTACCGTTCACGATAACCCAGCCAGCGTCAATATTTTCTTCGGCTAATTTACGCAATTTTTTTTCGCCAATGCGGAAGTATTTAGACGCTTCTTCAATCGTCAGTGTATATTTTTCCCAGATAGGCACATCAGTATTGTTCATAATCTATGCACCCCCTTTACTGTGTGTCGTTTTTTACAAGCAGACAGACGGCTTTGGAAAGCTCCATTAGTATCTCAACTATTCCCATTCTTGTGGGCAGAACCGCACCATGCGGACGTATCATTATTCTGTGAAGATAGGTCGTGGCAAAACGACTTTTCCAACAGTCGCTCTCGGATCACTGCGTGGGTCGCTCGCTTTCTTTTGAAAAGGTCGTGGCGTACAGTCCCCGTGGCTCGCTATCTCACAAACGTATCTGTCTGCTTTATTCAGTTGTCAAAGAGCTATCGGCTATTCAGCCTATTAAAATCAACTTTCAGATTTTGATTTTAATAGAATGACAAGTGAAGTGGCAGGAAAGGGGGACGTGCCAGACTTCACTTGTATGTACTACATCACTACAATTTCAAAATTCATCAGCATATCAAGTAATGCTGTCTGCACTCTGTTTTTTAAATCTGCGTCTACCACCATGCAGACGTTACCGTGTTCGTCATACAATTTACGTAGGCACAGTTTGGAAATGTAACCGTCATAAAATTTCATAACGGCTTCAATCGCTTCTGGGTCGCCCTCTGTTGCTGATAAAATAACTTCAAAAGGCAGATGTTCGTATTTCTTCATTTGCGTTCCTCCATAATTTTTCTCATTGCTTCAAGTGTTTTTGTTCTGTGATACTGGACGTTAGAGCGGGGAATTTTAATAAATTCACTGATTTCACTATCCGACATATCCATAAAGTAGGACAACAAAATAATGTTGCGTTTCTTCTCTGTCAATGTTTTAAGGGCTTCGCTTAACTGGTCGTCCTCAACCCAGACTTCAATGCCTAAGATATTGAATACAGTATAATCACTTTCGTATTTATCCAATTCTCCAAAACGTGATTGTTCATAATCTGGAATATCCGAAAATAAACATTCGTGTTTTTCACGCCTTTTCATATCACGGTAGCCTTTCTTTACTGCACGTTTAATTACTTTTTTTGAAAGGCAATCAAACTGTGCTTCAATGGCTTGTTTGAAAGAAGATGTTTTCATTTGCTCACCTCCTTTCCGTGCTGGATTGAAATAAACTTTTGTTTATTTCCCCCTTTCCGCACCCTAACTACCCAAAGAGGTGGCAAGCTACCAAGATTTTCAAAAAAAATTTTTTGAAAAACAAAAACAGTCCGTTTGTGTAATTACACAAACGGACTGTTTTATAAATTCTATTGATATGAAATTTTAACTCATATAAAGGGTATAATGATTGTAATAGTGGACTGAAATATTTATCCAGTTGAGAACGGCAAAGCGTTCTTCCGTATGCAATCATGGTATAGCCCCCTTTAACCAGAGCTAAGAAAAAAGGACAGTTCTGGTTATATCCAAAACCGTCCCGTTATTTTTCAAGACGCACAAAAGTATATTATCTAGGAACGGTTTTTTTTATTTACCGCACACGATAACAGCTTTTGAATTATTACTGCATACTATATGCAATTTTAACACATTCTAAATACATCACATGAAGTATAAACTCATGCTAGGTGATTTAAAATGAGAAAAGCAAAAGAAACACAAACTTTTGATTTCAGACCTTTAGGACTGGCAATCAGAGAAGCCCGTGAAAGAGCAGGGCTTTCTCGTAATGATTTAGGCGATAAAGTGTTCTATGGAGAACGCCATATCGCAGATATTGAAAATATCGGGTCGCACCCCAGCTTTCAATTATTCCATGATTTAGTTACCATGTTCAATATATCAGTTGATGAATATTTCTATCCAGCAGAGAATGTCGTAAAAAGTACAGCTCGCCGTCAGATAGAAACTTCTCTTGATTTATTGAGTGATAACGAATTAAAAATCATTCAAGGTACGATTGACGGTATCTTGAACAGCAGGGAGAGCAAGAAGTAATCAGCTTCTTGTTTTTCCCTTTTTGCGTTATCTATTTCCTGATCTGCTCCGCAGGTAGCAAATAACTTTATTAAACTTTTGTCTTTTTCGTAATCTTGTAAATGTATTCTTCTGGCGTAGGGCGTTTATTCCCAAAATATTTTTTGAAATTTGCCTGCACCGCTGGGTCTGTACTGTTCATAGCTTCATCAATCGTCGCTTCAATATCAGCCCGTACATCAGCTAAAGACACACCACCAGCCTTTGCACCAGTTTTTAAGGCTTTTTTAATATCTCGTTTTTTAAGTCCTATCATAATAACCTTTCTATACTTTTTTCATAACATTATTCTGATTGTTCCACGAAAGCCAAAGACGAAAATTCAAATATAATGAAATACATAGTGTTAATATTTCGGCAATGGGAACAGCCAACCATACACCTGTTATTCCAATAAACTGTGGCATTAGTAATAAGCCTATCATTATAAAGCCGAATGTTCTTAAAAAAGAAATCAAAGCAGATAGCTTACCGTTAGATAATGCAGTAAAAATTGCTGATGAAAATATATTGAAACCCGAAAAAAGAAAACTAAATACAAATATCATAAATCCGTTTATTGCAATTTTATATACCGCTTCATTTGTCCCAGTAAATAAACGTACCAAACTATTTCCATTTATAAAGGATAACGCAAAAATAAATAATGAACCTACAAAAATGAAAGAAATACAGATTTTATATATTTTCTTTAATCCGTAATAATTGTTTGCTCCAAAATTATAGCTAATAACTGGGGCAACACCCATTGAAAAACCAATAAATAATGTTGTAAGCAAAAATTGTGTATATATAATTATGGTAATAGAAGCCACACCATTTGCACCTAATAAATTCATCATTGTACGATTGAAAAAGAATGTAGTAATTGCCGTTGAAAGCTGACTAACCATTTCTGATGAACCATTTATACAACTTTCTCCAAGTACTTTAATATCTATAATAGGTTTTACAAAAGACAATGTTCCCGATTTTTTACTAAAGACAATTATTCCCGTAATGGCTGGTATCAAATAACCAATTCCAGTTCCAAATCCTGCACCAGCAATCCCCATGTCAAATATAACCATAAAAAGATAATCAAATACGATATTCATTGCACCAGCACATACAGAAAGAACCAGTCCTAAAGTTGGTTTTCCTGCTGTTACAAATAAATTTTGAAATAGTACCTGCAACATACTTGCAGGTGTAAAAAGTAAAATAATAGTTAAATAGTCTTTACAATATGGAAATAAAACCTTATCAGCTCCAAGAGCATATATAATTTCATCAATAAAGATAATTCCTAGAACGAAAATTACTACTCCCAAAATAAAACCAAATAAAATAAGTAGTGTAAAATCTTGCTTTGCTCGTTTGGGTTCTCCTGCTCCCATTTTTCTTGCAACTATGGCACTGCCACCTGTAGCTATCATTGTTCCCAATCCTACTATTAAATTGATAACGGGACAAACAATATTGATTGCTGATAAAGCATTTGTATTGACAAATCGTGATACAAATATGGTATCTACAATTGTGTAAAGACCCATAAATAACATCATGGATATGGTCGGGAAAGCAAATTTTAATAAAGACCCAGTATTAAAATCTTTTGCAAGAGGATTACTATTCATTTGTACTACCCCCATTTTTTGAGAATAATACTAATTTTTGTGTAGGATAACCAAATTCAACTAATAACTCTGCTTCTGCAAAGCCTAATTCTTTGTAAGCCTTACGATACCCCGTATCAGCTTTGTCGCCCTCACGGAATGTTGTTACAGAAATGTCTTTATCAACTAAAAGTTCATTCATAACCTTATCCAAAAATAGTTTTGCAATACCACATTTACGATATAACGGGTGTACTCCAAAGAAATCAATGCTTCCCGTATGATAGTTAATAGACATCAAAGCAATGGCAATAGCATTATCAGTTAAAATCAAAACTCTTTGCTCTAAAATACCTTTTCTTAATTCTGTTAAGAACTCATTCTCGTTCAAATTTGGAAAACCGTCTATTACTAAATAAGCTAGTTCTAGACAGGCAGGTATATCTGTTGTTGTAGCAAATCTGATATTTTCTTCCATTTCTTGTTGTGATAATTTTTGTTTAACTGTCTGTATCAAATCAAATCTAAGCTGTAACGGATAAAATTCTTCGTTCATTCGATATTCGTTAGGCGTCTTCTTATACATCTGCTTAAAAATATTTGTAAATGCCTGCTGACTTTCATAACCAGCAATAAGCGAGATTTCAAGAATGGATTTATCAGAAAACACTAAAAGTTTTGCAGACTCTGTTAATTGTCTGCGTTGTACATAGTCATGTATAGACAATCCAACAGTTTCGACAAACATTCTATGCAAATGATATTTTGAATAACCAACACCCATTGCAATAGAGGATAAGTTCAACTTTTCTGTGAGATTGTTTTCTATGTAATTGATCACCGTTATAATATTTTCAACCTTATTGACCATTACAGCACCCTCCTTTCAGCTTAGATTATAATATCTTGTTTTCTTCAAGTTTTAATATATATTGCGGTTTTTGCATGAATCACTATTTTAGCGTATTCAGAACTATTTGTGAACATAATTCGATGAAAAAGTAGTTTGCATGTCATAGAAATATGATTTGCAAACTACTTTTTTTGATTTATCCTACAATCTTCCAGTTACTATCCTTATGTAGCACAAGCTCATACTGTGATACCTACAAAGTTGATAACGGCGTGAAGTGCCTTGCTGGTTTCCCGTTTTATCAGTCCCGTATAGGCAAATGCACTACATCTTTTTCTTTTTTGTCATGGTATAAATATATTCCTCTGGTGTAGGTCGCCTGTTATCAAAATACTTTTTGAAGTTTGCCTGCACCTCTGGGTCAGAGCTGTTCATTTCTTCATCAATGGTCGCTTGTATATCTCCCTCTATCTCTGATAATGGAACACCGCTTAATTTTGCTCCATATTTTAGCATTTTTTTAACATGACGTTTTTTTAATGCTATCATAATCTTGCTCCTTACTTAATTCAATTCTGCATTACGAATAATTGCGTATGAGCCAGCTCCCAGAATTGCAACAATCACAAACAGAGTAATTACAGGAAAAGCAAGGTTGATTGTTCCGTCTGACATAACCCCCATAGCTTTCATTAAAAATTCCACTATATTATGGACAACTTCTCCTGTAAATACATATCTGAATAATGCCATTATCAACAAGACTATACCACCAAGAACAACACCTAAATAAATAGATATTATTTTTCCGACTTTGTTAATGAGAAGAATAATCAAATACAATAGACAGCAGAATGTAATATAAAGCAAGAACAACCAAAGCCAGTTCATAAATATATTATCATATCCATAAATACCACCATAAACAGAAGAATATTGATTATTGAAATAATACATCAAATTTCCTGCTATTGTGTCAATGAGTGCCATTGTTCCAGAAATAAAGCAAAACATTGAAATTGTTGCTATAAAGATGTATTTACGGGTAAAGCCATTCTGTATCAGCATTTTAAAATCCTCTTTGAAACCTAAAACGCCCAAGATACCAATATAAACTAACGTATTTATTTCTAAACAGTTTGTTCCAACATCTTCAAAAGTTCCCATGGCAAGCCCGATAATGATAGTAATAAATGCAACGATAGCATACTGGATTGCATAAAATATCCAAATGTATTTAAAGGAAGTCATACACTCATACTGTATAATGGATTTCATATTTTTCATAATCAGTTACCACCTTTCTCTGTCAGCTTGACAAACAGCTTTTGTAAATTCATAGTTGAGAGTGATAAATTTCCTGTATTTGGAAGTGGAGTTTTTTCTCCCAGTACATAAGCAATTTTAAGGTTGCCCAATTCATCGTATCCAATCACATTTTTATCTGCACAGTAGGTATCTACTTCGTTTGCCAAACCAGATACGCTATATCCTGTTTCTAATAATGAAGCGACATTATCCTGTAACAGAACCTTGCCTTTATCAATCAGTATGACTTCCTCAATGATATTTGCTACTTCTTCAATAAGGTGTGTTGCAATAATAATTGTTCGTTCGTTTGTTTCATAATCTTTTAAAAGCAGATTATAAAATAATTCTCTATGATTTGCGTCCAATCCAAGAACAGGTTCATCAAAAATTACATAAGGAACATTTAGGGATAAGGCAACGGTTAATTTAAAAATAGACTGATAGCCTTTTGATAAAGCCTTGAATTTTTTATTTGTATCAAGATTAAACTTTTTCGCAATCTCAAAAGCCTTTTCCTTATCAAAATCAGCATAGAAACGGTCAATCCATTTAAAATGGTCTTTGACTTTTAAGCTATCATTATATAAATCGGCTTCGCTCATGCAGAAAATTTTATCATGGATTTTCATGTTTTCTTTAGCTGGAATATCGTCGATTAAAATTTCTCCGCTGTCTGCAAAAATTCGATTTGCAATAATATTGATAAGTGTCGATTTTCCTGCTCCGTTTCTTCCTAAAAAGCCATAAATTTTGCCATAATCAAAGGAAAAGGAAACATTGTCGAGAGCGGTAACATTTTTGTATTTTTTAGTAATGTTTTTAATTTGAATTGCGTTCATTTTCATAACCCCTTTCTATCATCGAAATGATTTCATTTTTCGTCATGTGCAATTTGTTTGCTTCCTCTATCAATGAAGCAATAAACTGGTCATAAAATTGTTCCTGTCTTTTCTTTTGTATCTTTTCAACTGCACCAGCTTTGACAAACATTCCCAAACCTCTTTTTTTATAAATGATTTCATCGTCCACAAGCAAGTTCATTCCTTTTAGAACTGTATGAGGATTGATATTCAATAAGGCAGATATTTCATTTGTTGAGGGAATTTTTGTTTCCTCTGGATATATACCAGTGAATATAGAGTCCTCTAATTGTTCCGCAATCTGAATGAATATGGGCTTTTCTATATTCGTATTTATGTTCAACCTTATCGCCCCTTTCGTTTGTGTGTTTGTTAGTAGAGTAACTAACTACCTTACATCTATAATATATCCGTTTTATATGGTAATGTCAAGAGATTTTAAGAAATAATGAAAGAAAAGGATAGCGTGCAAATCCAATGAGAAATGCACGCTATAAATACTTATTCTGTAATCTTCCAGTTGCTATCTTTATGAAGCGTCAATTCGTACTGCGATACCTGTGTTGCCTTTGTCTGGTTGTCAATGAATTTCACAGATACCTTGACTTTCACATTATCTCCGTCCTTTGTGAATACGGGATTGACAAGCTCGGAATAGAGATAGTCCCCGTTTATCGGTTCAAGGGCATTTCCCTCTACATAGTAGGCAAGCTCTGTTTCCGTTGCTGTCGGGTACAGCTTGAAGAATGTTTCCAGAAATGCCGTAGCGTCGGCTGTGGTATCAGCGTCCAGATTTCCGTCTGCTTCTGGTGTCTTTGGTTCATAGTCTGATTTTTCGATTGCTGGTGCAAGGGTAGGGTTCTGAATGATTACCATATCCCCGTCAGCGTCCACATGGACTTTTACGGTATAGGTTGCCTTGACCGCTGTTGTCTGTTCTCCCTCTTTTATCTGCTGATCTACTTCGTAGGTAGCAGAAAAAGTGTCCGTTCCCGACTGTTCAATACTCCATACAATCACATCTGTAACTGTGGAGCTGGTCGGTATATCCGTTCTAATGGTATCTATATTCAAGTCCTGCAATTCTTTTGTCAGATAGCCGCTGATTGCCTGCGTCCTTGCTTCAATCGCTTCTTTGCTGTTACTCCATGTGTAGTAGGACTTTGCAAAATTCTTCACGAAATTTTCTATCCCGTTGGTGTCCTGCAAGCGAAGCTCAATGATTTCTTTTTCATGGGTGGTGTGCTGGTCGATAGCGGTAAAATTCTTATACACCCCAAAGCTCGCGCTTGCGATAAGCACCACCCACAACGCAATCACGGTTTTCTTATGTGTGCCTACCTTGACAGTACGCACCTTTTTTTCTTTGACATTTTCTGTCTGTTTCTTATTCTTCTTAAACATATTTTTCAAGTCCTTTCTATTGTTTTACTCGTCCTGCACCGATTAAGTGCTGTTGCCAGTAACTATTACTTAGGTCTGCATATCCTATCGGGTCGCCCGCATGGTACATCTGGTTATTTCCTACATAAATGCCGACGTGGGTTACATACGAACCAGCGTTATAGGTGGAATGGAAAAATACCAAGTCCCCAGCCTTTGCCTGCGAAAGCGGAAGATGTTGGGTAGCGTCATATTGTGCTTGTGCTGTTCTCGGTAAGGAGATACC
>SKEW01002113.1_pt1 | contig 9985 bp, 8 predicted proteins | sample 4841441 | NCBI WGS metagenome assembly SKEW01 (sample SAMN11008799, study PRJNA524170) | human gut metagenome | isolation source: fecal sample from pouch patient p41 | place: Israel: Tel-Aviv | reverse complement strand
ATAATATCCCTACCATTATGAAAGAAGATAAAGACACCCGCTTAGTAGAAGTCTTCACCGGTTCGCCTTGGGAAGCAGAGTTTACCAAAGGATTACTTGAAAGCAATGGAATAGAATCCATTCTGAAAGACGGAGGCGGCCTTGCGGCTCTGGCACCTTACTACATCGGACAGGAAATAGCCGTCCTCGTCAATGAAGACGATTACGAGCAGGCTATGGAAATAGTGAGAAACCGGGAAAAGGCGAACGAATAAATCACCAAACATTTTTTCTCCTCCCACGCAGACATGTCCGTCAGGCATACCCACGTGGGAGAGGTATGTACTACCGGCACCTAATCCCTCTCTTTAGGCAGCCGGATGATAAGACCTTTCATTTAATGTACCCCTTAGGTTACATTTCGACAAAAATCCATATATTTGTGCTTTCAAATCGTTAGCATAATGAAAAAGGAGTTTACACGAATAGCTGTAAAGGTGGGAAGTAACGTACTTACCCGGCAAGACGGAACGCTGGACGTCACTCGGATGTCTGCCCTAACCGACCAGATAGCTGCCCTGCATAAAGCCGGAATGGAAATCATTCTTATCTCTTCGGGGGCTGTCGCCTCAGGACGAAGTGAAATACGCACCCTCAGGAAACTCGACAGCGTTGACCAACGCCAGTTATTTTCTGCTGTAGGACAAGCCAAACTCATCAACCGATATTACGAATTGTTCCGTGATCACGGCATCGCCGTAGGCCAGGTACTCACCACCAAAGAGAATTTCGGTACCCGCCGGCATTACCTCAACCAGAAAAATTGCATGACGGTAATGCTCGAGAACGGAGTCATCCCCATTGTCAACGAAAACGATACCATCTCCGTCACCGAACTGATGTTCACGGACAACGACGAATTATCGGGACTCATCGCCTCAATGATGGATGCGCAGGCTCTTATCATCCTAAGCAATATTGACGGCATATACAACGGTTCTCCTGCCGATCCGGCTTCATCCGTGATACGGGAAATAGGGCAAGGGAAAGACCTGACAAACTATATCCAGACCAGCAAATCGAGTTTTGGAAGGGGCGGTATGCTGACTAAAACCAACATTGCCCGCAAAGTGGCAGACGAAGGTATTACCGTAATCATTGCCAACGGCAAACGTGACAATATACTCATCAACCTGACGGAACATCCGGAAGAAACCATTTGCACCCGTTTCATCCCCGCCCCACAGCCGGTGTCGAGTATCAAGAAATGGATAGCCCACAGCGAAGGTTTCGCCAAAGGAGAGATACACATCAATGAACAAGCCTCCGAAGTTTTGAACTCGGACAAGGCAGTCAGCATCCTTCCCATCGGAATCACCCGCATCGAAGGGGAGTTTGAGAAAGATGACATCGTGCGGATCATCGATAACCGGGGCGTTCCCATAGGTGTGGGCAAAGCCAACTGTGACTCGACACAAGCACGGGACGCCATCGGAAAACATGGAAAAAAAGCAGTAGTCCATTATGACTACCTTTATATCGAATAAACGAATTGCGTATGAACCTGAATGATACATTTGCTGCCGTACAAGCAGCCAGCCGTCGTTTAGCATTATTGCCCGACGAACAAATAAACCGGATATTGAACGCCGTAGCGGATGCTGCTTTGGCACAAACGCCGTATATCCTTTCCGAAAACCGGAAAGACCTGGATCGGATGTCACCCGACAATCCGAAATACGACCGGCTGAAACTGACCGAAGAACGGTTGAAAGGAATTTCCTCCGACATACGGAACGTAGCGACACTCCCCTCACCGCTGGGCAGGGTCCTGAAAGAAAGCATCCGGCCCAACGGAATGAAGCTGACAAAAGTAAGTGTGCCCTTCGGAGTTATCGGTATCATCTACGAAGCACGTCCTAACGTCAGTTTCGATGTCTTTTCGCTTTGCCTGAAAAGTGGTAACGCCTGTATTTTAAAAGGCGGTAGCGATGCCGACCTTTCGAATCGCGCCATCGTAGAAGTGATACATAATGTGCTCCGGCTGTTTGATGCAGACACCCACACCGTCGAGTTGCTGCCGGCTGACCGCGAAGCGACCAACGAACTTTTGCATGCCGCCGGATATGTAGATCTGCTTATTCCCCGCGGTAGCAGCAGCCTGATCAACTTCGTGCGACAGAATGCCACCATACCGGTGATAGAAACAGGTGCAGGCATCTGCCATACATATTTTGACGAATACGGAGACACTACTAAGGGAGCAGCCATCATTCACAATGCCAAAACACGCCGTGTCAGCGTCTGCAACGCACTCGATTGTATGATCATTCATAAGAGCAGATTGTCCGACCTGCCTGCGCTATGCGAGAAACTCAAAGCAAGCAATGTGACTATCTACGCTGATCCGTTGGCTTATCAGGCACTTGAAGGACATTATCCTGCCAAAGGATTGAAACCGGCTACACCCGAAAGTTTCGGGACAGAGTTCCTGGACTATAAAATGGCGATCAAGACAGTCTGTAGTTTTGAAGACGCACTCGGACATATTCAAGAGTACAGTTCCCGCCACAGCGAGAGCATCGTCACTGAAAATCGGGAACGCGCCGCCCTTTTTACCCGGATGGTAGATGCAGCATGTGTATATACCAATGTATCTACGGCGTTTACCGACGGAGCACAATTTGGGTTGGGAGCAGAGATCGGCATCAGTACACAGAAGTTGCACGCCCGTGGCCCGATGGGACTGGAAGAGATCACTTCCTACAAATGGATCATCGAAGGTGACGGACAAACGCGCCGATGATCTTTATTCAGGCGAAATCCGCAAAATAACCGGTTCAAAACTTGACTTTGCCCCCGGATTATGCTATCTTTGTAAATACAATCATACATTACATTCTATTTAGAATGCGATAAAAGGGAGAGGCCGCTGCCTCCCCCTTTCTTTTTTTCAAAGGCTGCATTTCCGAAAGACAGAGCCGGTGTTTCCCCTCAACAGAGCCGGTATTCCGTGCCGGAAGAGCCGGTGTTCCGGCCCGAAGACGGTTGCTTCCGGAGCCGGAGACGGCATCTTCACCTTATTATCGCGGTTACATCCGGCATAACTCCTCCGCGCAAAATCCGAAAAGTATAAATAGTTTAATCCGGCAAGGCCTCACGTTAAAGAAGTGTAAACTTGCTCTTGACAAAACAAAGGGCAAATATGCAAATTATTAATAATACGAAAACAAAACGCTTTGCTATTCCTTATAAAAAATATTATATTTGTAAATGAACCCCTAACCCATCCCATTATGAAGCAAACAGCCCATATATACTTGTTCTCCCTCCTCTTCCTTTTCTGCGCATGCAACAGAGAAAACAAAACAAATCCGCTACAGCCCGAAACGGTTACTGTAGCAGATTCACTGGAACAAACACCTCCCGAAGAGAGGCCCAAGGCTATCTCGGCAGAGCAGATAGAGATTGTGAAAGACCTGCTCTACGACAAATATACCCTTGAAGATACTTACCCGTACAAAGATACCACCCGCAGTTTCCAGTGGGATAAGATCAAAGAACGTCTGGCTCTGCTCGAAAATATCCAGCAAGAGCCCTCTCGATGGGGTATCCTGCAAAACTATAAGAATCGGAACGGTGAAGCCCCATTGGTGCGCCACTACAAACGGAATGCTTACAAACGCATTGCCGACACCCTGGGCATAGAGCGTTACCAGTCCGTTCCGCTCTATCTGCTCACCGATACACTGGTACCCGAACGTTATGGAGAAGACGGTTCGCTGGTACGTTTTCTGGCAGACGGAGAAAAGTTCGTTAAGGTATCTCCCATCTACATAGGCGAAGAGTGGTATGTACCCAAGAAATACGTCAAAGTACTCCCGGATACGACCCGTTTCACCAAAGCAATCATGATAGACCGGAGAGACCAGAACATAGCAACACTGGAACAAACCGGCGAGGCCCGATGGGCTGTACGCAGCATGAACCCCGCCACCACCGGACGGCACCGCCCGCCGTATGCACAGGAAACCCCGTTAGGCATCTTCGTATTGCAAGAGAAAAAAGCACGTATGATATTCCTCAAAGACGGTTCTACCGCTACCGGAGGCTTTGCACCTTACGCAAGCCGGTTCTCGGACGGAGGATACATTCACGGAGTCCCGGTAAACGAGCCACGCAAAGCACTCATCGAGTACAGTCCGTCACTGGGCACCACCCCCCGTTCGCACATGTGTGTACGGAATGCCACCTCACATTCGAAGTTTATTTTCGACTGGGCACCTGTAAATGAGACAATTATTTTTGTTTTGGAATAGAAATCCGTATCTTTGCGCCGTTATTTTTCTCTGTTTCCTATGCAAAAAGTATTTCTATTTCTCCTGTTGTTTCTTCTTCCTTTGGCAGAAACACCCAGCCGTGTACCGGTCAGTGAACCTGTATCCGTTGCCTCCACTCCCGAAACGGACGAAGTGGATCAACTGTTCGACGATATGCACCTGGATGGTATCGTAAGCTATACAGCCTTCCGTCAGGCAGTCACCGGCTACCGGAAAATCGAGCAGAAAAGCAAGTCTATCATGACGCTGATAGACTTTTCTAAACCATCTACCCAGAAGCGCCTCTATGTGCTCGATATGAAGAATAAGAAATTGCTTTATACCTCTGTCGTATCACATGGCAGAAACAGCGGAGAGAACTATGCAACTTCTTTCTCCAATAAAAACGGTTCATACAAAAGTTCACTTGGCTTTTACCTGACAGAAAATACATATCAGGGGCGCAACGGCTACTCTCTGGTACTGAACGGACTGGAAAAAGGAATTAATGACCAAGCCAAACAACGTGCCATCGTGATGCACGGCGCCGCTTATGCCAACCCTAACATAGCCGCTTCTGCCGGCCGCCTGGGACGAAGCCTGGGTTGTCCTGCCCTGCCGCAGGCACTTGCCAAACCGATAATCGACACGATTAAAAAGGGCAGTGTGCTCTTTATCTATGCCAATAATAAGGATTATCTGGCCAACAGCACTTTCCTGTCCCCACGGCAAACGGAGTATCTTTCATGGGCACAGTCTGCCAATTGAAAATTTTATCATACCTTTGCGGAAAGGTATATTCATTCTAACAAAGACAATTATGAAGAAATTTACTTGCGTACAAGACATCGGCGACCTGAAATCAGCCCTGGCCGAATCATTCGAGATCAAGAAAGACCGGTTTAAATATGTAGAACTGGGACGTAATAAAACCCTGTTGATGATCTTCTTTAACTCCAGCCTCCGCACCCGCCTCAGCACTCAGAAAGCTGCGCTTAACCTGGGTATGAACGTAATTGTGCTGGACATCAACCAGGGAGCCTGGAAGCTGGAAACGGAACGTGGCGTCATCATGGACGGCGACAAACCAGAGCATCTGTTGGAAGCCATTCCGGTCATGGGATGTTATTGCGACATTATCGGTGTACGTTCGTTTGCCCGCTTCGAGAACCGCGAGTACGACTATAACGAAGTAATCATCAATCAGTTTATACAACATTCCGGACGCCCGGTATTCTCCATGGAAGCGGCCACCCGCCATCCGTTGCAGAGCTTTGCCGATCTTATCACCATCGAAGAATATAAAAAGACTGCCCGTCCGAAAGTAGTAATGACCTGGGCACCGCATCCGCGTCCATTGCCACAGGCGGTCCCCAACTCGTTTGCCGAATGGATGAATGCCACTGACTATGAATTTGTCATCACCCACCCTGAAGGTTATGAACTCGACCCGAAGTTTGTAGGAAACGCACGGGTAGAATATGACCAGATGAAAGCATTCGAAGGAGCCGACTTTATATATGCCAAGAACTGGGCAGCCTACACAGGTGACAACTACGGACAGATTTTGAGTACAGACCGCAACTGGACCGTAGGCGAACGCCAAATGGCCGTAACCAACAACGCCTACTTCATGCATTGCCTTCCGGTAAGACGGAACATGATTGTGACGGACGATGTTATCGAGAGCCCGCAATCCATTGTGATCCCGGAAGCTGCAAACCGCGAAATATCAGCAACAGTAGTATTGAAAAGATTGTTGGAAAATCTATAAATGATTGACAACGAATGATCAACAATCTAAATGAACAGTGAGTAATAAAGAGGATGTGCTGTTATCATTCACTGTTCGTTTGTATATTCACTATTAGTTTATACCATTAGTAAATGACCTTTGGTCATAACAATACTACTATAAAGAAACAAAACATGAAAAACTATATTGATTTTTATCTAAAGAAAATAATATTTATCGTTATCATTTTAAGTATGGTATCCTGCAAATCCGGACTTGAAAAAGAATATAATGAATCATCGATAAAAGACGACCTCAAAGAAATATCAAAACAAATAACATCGCAGGAGTTAGAGATGTTGAACGAATACATTCTTTATAGTAATGAGCCCTTAAATGGACGGACATACAAGTCTCTTTTAAAAATGGCTCAAAAAGAAAAAATTGCGAAAGAAAAAGTCCAAAAAGAAAAAGAAGAAAAACAGAGAATAATACGTAAAAATATCGAACTGCTCTGCAGCAAGAGATGGAAGACTGTCAAACGGGAGATGTGCATACTTCATGAATCAGGAGATTTAACCACATCCTATTCTATGGATCAAGAAACATTAAGATCGTTGGCCGAAAATAAAATATATTCAAATGACGGAACTTATAAAATTCTGAATCATAATAAAGAGTTATATACAGGTACCTGGGAATTTACAGACACGGACGAAATTGTAGAAACAAGACCTGACGATTCTTATATAGCACGTGTTACGAAAAAGAAAACACAGACATATAACCTTGAGATCATAAACCTTGAAAAAGATACACTTAGCTTCATAGAGAAAGAACCCAGAACTTATTCTCAAGAGACGTCCCTTACTCCCGTTACTTACACAGTAATGGCTTCTAACCATCCTTAGGTTTAAACATCTGTTTTTGATTATGTATCAGTTAAATCCACCAATGAAGTAAGCTATTTGCAAAGTTTTAGAAATCAATAGCAGCGGTTTGGCCATCGTGCATGCTTCAGTAAACCAAAGTGATATAGAGATATTCAACAGAAACGTCTGCCTTAAGCTTTCTATTGAATATCCCTCTATAATCCTATGGTTATTTCTCTACTTTCTCTCCCGCTTCCTGCCAGGCATTAAATCCCTTATCCAGTTCGTAAACTTTATAACCTTTCTCACTGAGGATGGCAGCCGCTTTCTTGCTGCGCTTACCACTACGGCAATACAAAGCTACCGGCTTATCTTTCTGAAGCGTAGAGTCTGCCATAGCGGCAAACGAATCATCAAGCACATTGATATTGATAGTCCCCGGGATATGGCCTTCAGAGTACTCGGCCATTGTACGGACATCCAACCGCTGTACGCTCTCGTCCTGAATCAGTGAAGCAAACTCCTTTACCGGCACTGTCTTGAAATCCCCTTTCGACTGCTGGCAAGAAAAGAGAGATGACAATAAAAACCATATTCCCATAAGCATTGAATTCATTTTCGACATATAATTTAGTAATTGTTTGATTCTATAACGACGTGAGTTCAACAGGATTTAATCGTTTGATTATTTGATAAATAACAATAATACCCGCAAAGTTATAATGCTTAATTATAACATTTTCAAGTCTCTTATCGCTATGTTTGCTGAAAACAAAGTTATTGAAATATTCTGTTTAACAAATGATTTCTGTTAGTTTTTTGATACCCTGTTGAAAAATATAACATAAATTCTGAAACACTTCTCAAAAGCAGAAATATCACCAAAATCCAAGAATGCCGTAGGTGATTCAATTCTCATTATGTTTCATACCTTAGATTACAGACGTTTGGAACATTATTATCAGCAATATGTATACACACATTTGACTCACCTGTTTCTCCATCTGATTTCCTATGATCATTATCGAAAACAAAGGACATATAATCAAAAACTCCTCAAAAAGTTGTTTATTAACTGAATACAATTGATTACCCTACTCAACAGCAACACACCGGAGAACACCTATGAGCATTCACGACAGAATATTGCTCAAGAAAAAATCTATCACCGAAACTATCAATGATGAACTAAAGAACATCGTCCAAATAGGGCATTCCAAACATAAGCTTTTCAAATCTTGTTGTAAATCTACTGAGCAGCATTGCTGCATATTGTTTCTTTCCCCAAAGTTGATTGTCAACATCGAAAGAGATGTCAATAATTCGATTACCATATTTTAACAATACCCATTGTGTTTACATCAAGTTATCCCATAATAATCAAGAAGTTAGGAAACAATATTTAATTAAAGCCCAATATATTATATTACAATTTTACAACTCAGAAATTATTCCTCAAACAAGTTCCTAGAAATATCGTTTTTTCATTGTTTTCAGATAAATATCTGTATAATTAGGGAATTTTTTTTCAGGTATAAAAAGATGTTGGACCTTTCCATTTATCAGCAAAAAATAACATACATACATGGAGCCTTCTATTTTTAATCCACTTTTTTTCTTACCAAGATTTATTGTCCCTTCCTCACTAAATTTCATTTTAGGATTAAAATCAGAAGTTAAAAACCATACACATTGCCCCATATCAGTAGGCTCAAAGGACTCTTTTATCTTATTTAAAGCATACTCAACACAAATGCCACATGATTGAGCAGAATAATAGCAGACAAATACTGTATCTAAATGAATCCAAGGCAAATCTAACTCTAAACCATTATTCATACTGGCCTCATAAATATTATCCTCAATATACATTCTCTCTATTCCAAAGTCAGGATTATCTTCTTCTTTTGGTTTCTGAGTAATATTTGCGCACATAAATAATATTATAACTGTTATTATTAAAATCGAAAAAGCCATCAAAAGGCCAGAAAACAAAATCACTTTTATTCTCATTTCTGTCATTTAAATGTATATTTAATTATTATTGGATTATCGTCAAAAGTTACAGTTTCAAATTTCAATCGGTCTCTACTATTAAGTACATCTGGATTCAATGCAAAATTTAGTTCCCGAGGGCTTACATAAAAGTAGAGATAATTATTATCCATTAAAAACGGGAAACAGTCACACCCCTCCTTCAAAGAATTAAATGTGAGACAGGTCCCTTCTTTTTTATTTAATATCAAATGGTAATATCTCTTCTTCAGTCTAAAACGAGTTATATAATAATCAGAATTCTCACCATAAGCTAAAAAACATGTTGCATAATGGCTACTTACGTTACGACTATGATTAACATAAAATTCGATCGACTCCTCTTTAAGAGTCGAAATATCAAAATTATATTCCATAAAATTCCATTGAAATCTAGGTTTCAGAGTTCCATCTTCACAAATGGTAAATACATCGCCATTATAAGCTTGCACAAAGCAAACAGTATCATTATGCATATAAAATGGACTATAAGAATGATGATAAGGGGTATTAGTAAAAATAAAACTTGGTACATCATAATTCTCAGAAGTTATTTTTTTCTCTTTTATATCATAAAGCATAATCTTATTACCTTCTTTTGTGTTACTAAAGAAAACATATTTGTCGGGAGATAAATTTGCAAAATAGTTAATAGAATGTACTGTTTTGGGTAAATTTACACGCTGCTTAAAAAATTCCCCAGAATGATCATAAATATTAATATATCCCATAGCAGACATTAATTCCAAATTTTGGTTATAAGGATTAAAACTGAAATCATATAATAAAGTATACTCTTCTGGAGCAGAGCCTAATTTATTAATCTTATCTAAATATTTGCCACAAGAGTCAAATTTAAAGATTGTATTTTGAGTGTAATCTAAAACATAATAATTTCCATCATTCACTAAAATTTTTCTTAGAGGATAGCCTAATGCAGACTCCTCAGTCATCTCTAAAGGAATTATTTCCACCTTAGAAAAAATATCATAGATAGAAACTACATTATTTTTATCTATATTTACTGTCTTTATGCCCTTTACATC
>SKEW01002102.1_pt1 | contig 10027 bp, 8 predicted proteins | sample 4841441 | NCBI WGS metagenome assembly SKEW01 (sample SAMN11008799, study PRJNA524170) | human gut metagenome | isolation source: fecal sample from pouch patient p41 | place: Israel: Tel-Aviv | reverse complement strand
ATGCAGTGGGAGATGTACTGATTGAAGAGAAGCTGCCTGAGGTGCTGGAACTGGTCAATATCTATCCCCGTGCATACCAGGATGTAACGCTTAGAGCAGGGTAGGACTATACGGTGGATGGTCAGACCGTAAAGATCGACCTCAAGAAGGCGAGGGACTATGTCCGGTCAAAGGGAAAGGACTTTAATATCAATCATGTATTCCGACTGGTTGTGGAAACCAGGGTGAATGACCCCAAAAAAACAACGTTTAAGAATGAAGCAGCCATGCACATTGACGGTATTGAGCTTGCCAGGGTGGGCGCAGAGGCCCAGTTAAAAACAAACTTCCTCATAAAGGGAATGATGTATGATGAGGATACCGCACCATCGGCGCAGTACACTCTGTCGGTAAATCAGCCGGCTTCCCAGCTGAGAAAAGACGGAGGAACGCTGACCGTAAGGGATACCCTTGGAAATCCCAATATGAGTTTTCGCCCGAAAACCATAAAGGTGGTCAACAGCAAGACAAAAGCGGCGATTGAAGAAGCTAAGATTGCCGTAAACGGCTCCGTCTGCACCATCAGCAACCTGCCGGACGCGACGCCTATTACGATTACATATGAGGCTGCCTTAAATGGAGCCATTGGAACGGAGTTTAATGTCAGCAATCATGCAGAGCTGATTTATGGACCGGGAAAATCCATAGAAACAGAGCATAAGGATACCATTACCCTTGTGCAGTCATCTGCATCTGTAACCGGTGATTATTCCATCGAGCTTTCAAAAACTGATCAGTGGGGTCAGCCCCTGGAGGGAGCAGAGTTTACCCTGTATGAATTGCAGCTGGATGGGGATGGCAGGATTACCGGTCAGTCGGATCCCATAGGTACATACGAGCCGGTTATCCAGGATGGCTCCCAGAGCGCCAATGTTGCGATAGGCGGGCTTAAAAGCGGAAAGGCTTACCGGCTGGTGGAAACAAAGGTGCCTGACGGATATATACAGAGCGAGGCGATGGATGTTTATATACCAACGGGGACAGAAACCAAGCTTCCGGAGAATATGAGCCATTATATCTATATTCCAGGATTTCCTGTTTCAGTGGAGAATCAGAAACAGACGGGAAGTCTGAAACTGACAAAACAGGTGAACGGTCAGGAGACTGACAGGCAGGAGAAAACAGAATTCTACTTTACCGTGACAGATGGGGTGCGCTATTTTGACAGAAATGGAAATGCCTCAGAGGAGGTAAAGACCATCAGGCTTGCCTATGATCCGGCGAAAGAAGAAAACGCGCTTATGATCAACGGGCTGCCTTTGGGAACTTACACCGTAACTGAGGCTGCCAATGCAGCGGGCAACCCCATAGAAGAGGATTTTGGGTATCAGGTAACAGCAGACGGCAGGGAAGGCACAAGTGCGGAGGCTGCCGTACAGGCGGGAAAGACACAGACCGTTATCTTTGTCAACACAGTAAAGAACGATCCGCCTGAGGAGCCGGAGACGAAGCCCAGTCAGCCGGAGACGGATCCCAGTCAGCCGGAGACGGATCCCAGTCAGCCAGAAACCGAAGCGCCAACCTCTCCAGAGACATCTCCTGCCGTCCCGGACGGCGGTCATTCTGGCGGATCTGGAGGTTCAGGGGGCGGCTCCGGAACCACGAATCACGGCAGACACAACCCGTCTAATGGAGGACCGGGAGATAACACGGAGACGGTCACCATTGCGCCGGAGGAAGTTCCTCTTGCACAGTGGCCGGATAAACAGGACGATCCTGTAATCCTGTTTGATGAGGATGTTCCTCTGGCTCCTCTGCCAAAGACAGGGGAAAACCGCCATGGATCCCATGTTATGTTTCTTCTTTCGTCCTTTATGACCGGGGTATATTTGGCCCTTCATCTAAAAAAACGAAAGGAATAGCCGATAAAACAGGCTGTACGGAATAAAAACCGTGCAGCCTGTTTTTGCGTGTGCGCCTGGCGGCGCACGTTTCTAACTGGTGCAAGTCCCGAATCCGCCCGGTAGCGGGAAGGATATAGCCGAAGGCAAGGGTATTGCAGGTAACTGTAAATCTGAAGGAAGCCGAATGTGGGGAACCTACTAACCCACGGGCAAACCTCTGGTCTGACGGACAGAAATCGTATAGAAGGCTGTGCGTGAGGGTAAGTCTGCACGACAAGATGAAGCCCGATAGCTACACGGAATCATGTGCAGTAAATACGGCAGATGGATGGAGGGAAAGAAACGTGCGGTACCCAGGGAGGTCTGTACGGAACGCTCTGAAAAGAGTAACCGATATCGAAAGGTAACGCTGAACGTACAGAAGTCAGCAGAGGCCATAGTAGCTGTGTTTTTTTTAGTGAAGGGCCGAATCAATAGGAGTCTTTAGTACGACTGGGAAAGGGGGAATGAGCAGAATGGGTACAGAAAACAGAGAAAGCTGCTCACAAAGAGAAAGCGCGGAACGTAAAGGGTATGTGAGAGCGCACCGCTCATTCAACCGGATATGGAAGGAAAGGGACAGTGCAGAGCCGGACATCTTAGGTAAGATACTGGACAAGGATAACCTGAACAGGGCTTACAAAAGAGTGAAGGCGAACAAGGGAGCGCCGGGAGTGGATGGGATGACCATTGAAGCGGCGCTACCATGGCTGAGGGAACATAACCACGAACTGACAGAGAGGATACGAAAGGGAAAATATACCCCGTCCCCAGTCAGACGGGTGGAAATCCCGAAGCCGGATGGAGGGACAAGAAAGCTTGGAATCCCCACTATCATAGACCGCATCATCCAACAGGCAATGCTCCAACAGCTCATGCCAATCTATGAGCCGTTGTTCTCAAGGGACAGCTTTGGTTATCGCCCGGGGCGAGGTGCCAAAGACGCCATTGGGAGGATAAAAGAGTATATCGAACAGGGATATACAAGGGCAGTCGTCCTCGACCTGTCGAAATACTTTGATACGCTGAACCATACGATACTGCTGAACCAGTTGAGAAACCAGGTAAAAGATGAAAGGGTGGTACAGATGGTGAAGAGGTATCTGAAAAGGGGAGTGATGGAAAACGGTGTTGTAACAAAGACGGAGGAAGGCTCGCCGCAGGGAGGAAATCTGTCCCCGCTCTTAGCAAACGTGTATCTGAATGAATTCGACTGGGAGTTCCACAAGCGGGGCGTACCGTGTATCCGTTATGCAGATGATATTGTACTGCTGGCGAAAAGTGAACGGGCCGCAGAACGTCTGCTGGAATCCAGCACGAAATATCTGGAGGAAACGCTGAAGCTGAAAGTGAACCGGAAAAAAAGCCGGACGGTCAGTGTATTCGCAATCCGAAATTTTAAGTTCCTTGGCTTCTGTTTTGGGAAGAACAGAAAAGGAATCTATATCCGAGTCCATGGGAAGTCATGGAAGAAAGCCAAGGATGAACTGCGCAGGCTTACTTCCCGGAGCAAGTGCGGAAGTGTCGTCCGAACCATGGAAAAGGTAAAAGTCTACATGGGAGGATGGCTAAACTATTATGGGATAGCGGATATGAAGAACAACATCGAAAGCCTGAATGGATGGCTGTACCGTCGGATACGGATGTGTATCTGGAAACAGTGGAAACTGCCAAGGACACGCAAACGGAAGCTGATAGGTTTGGGATTGCCGGAATGGGTTGCCAGAGAGGGAGCATACAGCCGGAAAGCCTACTGGCGAATGGCGGGAAGCGGAGTTGTACAAAGAGCACTAACAAAAGAAAGACTGATAAACTGGGGCTTTTATGACTTAGCCACAGCCTATCAGTCACTGCACGTCAACTATTGAAACCGCCGTGTACCGAACGGTAGGGATTGTCAAGTTTTTTGTGTAAGTTTTAAGAAAAATTTTTAGGGGAGGGAGAACCTCCCCATTTACATTAGTCACTTCTTTAACAAATTGCCTTATTAAAGTTTACTGGTAAAATCATAATACGGATGGAAATGATATCGTTGTTATCTAAAAGCTGCCATTATCATATTTTCGGATTCGCTGTTGGATTTTTTCATCCATATCCAACTGATTTCGAACAAGAGCCCAGTTGTTCAAGGGGCGTCCATTCCATTTCTTGTACAATTCTGTGATTCTTAGGTACAACAGCTTAAACAAGGCATTTTCATTAGGAAATGCACCTTTTTTGGTCACTTTACGAAAACTGGAATTAACACTTTCCACTGCGTTTGTCGTATACAGGATTTTCCTTACTGCACTCCCATACTGGAAAAGTTGGGATACATGCTGCCAGTTCCGTACCCATACATCTACAGCTCCGGGGTATTGACTCCATGCCTGCTTAAAACGCTCAAATTCGGATTCGGCCGCTTTCAGGCTGGCTGCCCCATAGACTTTTTTTAGATGAGCTGTAAATCGTTTATAATCTTTATTTGGCACATACTTGATCGAGTTGCGGATAAGATGGACAATGCACCTTTGAACGGTTACATTTGGAAAGATCGCCCTGGCTCCTTCTTCCAACCCGCTTACGCCATCCATGGAGAGGAACAGGACATCTTCTACACCTCGATTTTTGAGCTCGTCGAAAATCTGCATCCACTGGTGTTTACTTTCCGATTCGCTTAACCACAGTCCCAGGATGTCTTTCTGACCGTCTGCGTCATATCCCAGGATTACATAGACTGCATAATTCTTTGTCTCATAGTCCTTCCGGATTGTGACATACAGGCAATCCACAAACAAAAAGGTATAAAATCTTTTTAAAGGGCGGTTCTGCCATTCTTCCAGCTGCTCAAGAACGCTGTCTGTGATTTCTGAGATTGTTTCGTGCGAAATTTCAAATCCATAGATATCTTCAATCGTATCTGCGATATCACGCTGGCTCATTCCTTTGGCATACATAGACAACACCTTGCCCTGAATATCCGAAACATCCCGTTTTCTTTTGGGTACAACAGCAGGTTCAAATGTTCCTTCACGATCCCGTGGTACTTCAATAGGAACGTCTCCAACGGTTGTTTTTAAAGTCTTTTTCGTATAGCCATTTCTTCGATTTGCAGTTTCTTTGTCACCACGCTCATTGCTGGAATAGCCAAGATGGCTGTTCATTTCTCCCTGCAGCATTGCTTCAAACATAGGGCCGAAAATATCTTTCAGTGCATCCTGCATGTCCTCTACGCTTTTAGGCTGATATTGATCAAGTATAGCCTGTGCCAGCTGTCGGTTTGGTGTTACTTCTTTTTTTCTTCTTGCCATAGTGAGTGTGTTCATCCTTTTCAATTCCTTTCCTGCTATCTTAACACACTCTGAAAAACAAAGTGCGTAAGTTTTGAAATTTGTTTTTCTCGACTTACACACTTTATTTTACACCCTCTATCTTGGAGACCGGAACCGTCAGCACCACATAGACCAGCGTATTGACCACCGCCTTAACAAAAGTTTCATCCTTTAAAATATAAAGATAATTTACAAATCCCACAAAACGTTTCAGCGTTCCCATGGAATCTACAATAAAAAAGCTCTTGTAAATCGTCTGGAGAAACGGCATAAATGTAAAGGGGATAAACAGCAGAAATGCCGGCAGCAGCCAGCAGTAGGGTTCCAATGTCTTTTTCAGTGACTTTCGCTTTTGTTTCATCATCCCTTACCTCTTTCTGTTTGTTTGCCGCTGTGCCGGATGTTCGGAATACAGCTGCGGTATGACCAGGGTTTCCAGCGCTTCAATTACACCGTAGACCCACTGGGAACAGCTGATGTAATCCGCCTCTTCCTTTAAAACCGGGACCGCGTTAAAAACAGCCGCGCAAAGCCCGGCTTCCCGGAACATATCTATATCATTTTTATTGTCTCCCAGCACCATAACTTCATCCATGGGAATACCAAGGTTATCCGCCAGCCTTTTAACTCCCATCCCCTTGGTGCAGCCTCCCGGCATGACCTCAATCCCCCGGTCGTCATAACGCAGAATGGACATGGCAGCTCCGTATTCCTGCCCCCGCTCCAGCTTCTCAATGATCTCATCCACCCTTCCAGGAGAATCGGGATCAATAATCAGAAGTTTCTGTATGTTCCATCCTCCCCAGTCCTCCTCTGTAGCAGGACGCCATGTTTTGACCCAGGATCCGTTTTCACTGTGACTTTTGGTATACTCATTCTGCCGGTACACAATCTCATCAGAGCCGTCTGTGGCGATCACCGCCATTCCCAGATGATCCGCATATTCAATGGCGGCCCTCACCTGAGCAGTCAGCAGACGTTCATTCCAAAGCAGACGGTTTCGTTTTCCCGCCGCAGCCCCGTTGCAGGCTACCATGGGAAGCGTTACCCCCAGCAGGTCCCCCAGCGTATCCATCATATCCAACGGCCGTCCGCTTGCCAGCGTAAACGGCAGCCCCCATTCCCGGATCAGCCTGCCAAGACGCTCGATGCCATCGGAAACCCCAGGGCCATCGCTGCGTTTTCCATCCTGCCCGCAGCCTGCCGGTAATATAGTTCCATCAATATCGCTTACGATCAGACTGACTTTCATTTCCCATCTCCAAAATAAATTTTTATTTCCATCTGGTATTATATATAAGGGCCTGTGTTTCTGGCTTTCATTCTTGCGACACATTTTATCACTTTTACGACCCCATCTGTAAATCTCCCGTAAAAAAAGTGCTGTTTTTTCTTTCTCAAAGTAAAAAACAGCACTTTTCCTATGAATAATATCATTTTTCCGAATTATCTTTTTCCGTTTCTGTTATACGCCTCTGTTCTGCCCCCTTGCGGAACTGTCTGGGCGTCACGCCGAAATACTGGCGGAATACGCGGATAAAATAAGAGAAATTGTCATATCCCGATTCCATGGCGATCTCACTGACAGAAAGCCCCGTAGTCTGCAAAAGGGTCTTGGCCCGTTCCATCCGCTTTTTGATCAGATATCCCCGGACGGTCATGCCGGTTTTGCTGCGGAAGATTCTGGTGGTATAGTCCGGGTTTAAGTGTGTCACTCCCGCAATCTGTTCCATGGTTATGTCATTTTTAAGATTGGAACGGATATATTCTTTTACCTTGCGAACCACCTCCGCGCCCTGGGCCGCCTCTCTGGGACGGTTCTGGCCTGTGATGTATTCCGTACATTTGGACACCCAGCGGCACATTCCATCAATGGACAGGATCGCTATTTTGTAGAGACGGTATATCTCATGATTATCATAGAGCTCATGAGCCCGCATCTCCTTCTTTTCCATATACGTAAAGAACAGCTGCAGCATATCCTGCTGGAAAATACGGAAATTCTGTTCGCTCAGATGTCCCTGTCTTGCCAGAGGGACAAGAAATTTTTCCACCTCCCGCACCAGGCGCTGAGGTTCCTTCGTATAAAGCAGCTCTCCCCAGGTCTCCGGAAGCACAATCTCCCGTTTTTCTCCCCCGCTCTGTTTGCCCACACAGATAATGCGGTTCTGCTGCAGCACATCATCCTTGCTGTAGGTGAGAAGGCAGCTGTAAGTATCTGCGATCTGTTCACAGAAGACCGGTTCGCTAAGATAGCACAAAAGCTCTGCCTTAAACTCACTGCGGCACCGGTCTGCCAGGATGCGGCACCGTTCCTGAGCCGTATCAAACTCCTCCTCATCCAGAAGAATCACTACCCGCGTATAGATAACGATCACCTTACTGCTGTCGCCTGTTTTTTTGACAAAGGCCCGCGCCAGGTTCTGTACTGCCGCCTGACACAGATCCTCCCCCCAGGCGCTGCGCATTTCATCCTCATTGGCAAAGGTAATCAGCACCATCCGGTATCTGCAGTCCTTGTCCAGGTTCGCGTCCACTTCCTCTGCCGCCGCCTCAATCTCCTCCGGCCCGCCTGGAATCCGGTTTAAACAGAGTTTTTTCCAGAACATCTCCTGGATCATACGCTGGTTATTCTTCCAGTAGCGCCCATAGCGTTTTTCTTCCCTTTCCTCCTGCTGCTTTAAACGGCGTTTTTTAAAACGTTCTACCGCCTGAGAAAATTCCTCCTCCGAAACCGGTTTTTTCAGATAGTCCACCGCCTCAAGATATAAAAGCCTGCGAAAGATTTCCTCGGAAAAGCCGCGTCCCATAAGAACGATTCCCACCCCCGGCACGAGAGATTTGATTTTCGCAAGCAGGGAAAATCCCCCATCCTCTGCGATCTGTGTACTGCAAAATACCAGTTCCGGCTGCTGGTTTTTTGCGGTTTCCTTCGCTGTTTTTTCACTGTAAGCAGTCGCCGCGCTTTCAATACCGTATGACTCCCAGTCAATTTGATTCTTTAATTTTCTTATCTCTTCTGCTTCTGAATCAATCAGCAGTATCTTCATTGTGCCTCTCCGTTCCCTTTCTTTTTCACAAACCGTTTTTCCAGTTCCCTCGCGGCTTTTTCGTACTCCTTCTTCTGCTTCTGGCATACCATATAATAGGTCACATCCGCTTCTGCATCCGCGACAGGTATGATGACACGTTTCGTAAGAATATCCGCCATGTCGCCTGCGAGATTGGTAGTAAAGCATAAAAGCGTAGATGTGCGTATCAGTTCCCTTAAGGCAAAGTCGTCAGTCTGAATCAGAAACCGGGAGGCCAGCATCTTCCGGCGGCACATTTCCGTCCAAAAACCGATTTGGGATCGGAGCAGGCAGTTATAGCCGTCCAGGTCCGCGAAAACCACACTTTTTCGGCCCGCCAGTTCATGATCCGGCGGCACACAGACGGACAGCTTCTCCCTCTGGATGGGAATACACTCCAGTCCCTTATCTTTTACCATTGCAGGCAGTATCCCGATATCACAGGCGCCTGCCTTTACGTCTTCTAGGATTATTTTCTCATCTGCCAGACAGGACGAGACGGTCTGCCCCGGAAAGCCGGCGGACAAAAGCGGCAGAAACGCCCAAAGGGGCGCAGGCGCACATGACTCTACTGCAATGGTGTGAAGCCTCGCATGATACGCTCGAACCTGCTGCAGCGTATGCTCCGCCAGTGCAAGCATACGCTTTGCGCAGGCTGCCGCCTCTGCCCCGGTCTCATTCAGTTCGATTTTATTTTTCCCCCGCACAAACAGCGGCACTCCAAACTCTTCCTCCAGCCGCTTCATGGTGCGGGTAAGCGTAGGCTGCGAGATATGCAGCTCCTGCGCCGCCTTCGAGAGTGTCCCATACTCTGCAAAGGCTGCCAGCTGCTCCAGTTCCAGTAAATCCAGCATGGTCTGCCTCCCTTTACTATTCATCCTGTGAAATGTATCTTCCTGTATTTCTATTGTACTTTTTTCAAAAAGACTTGTAAACTGTGAATCATAGAAAATCAAATCCAGGTGCTTTCTGGCCGCTGCCGCAAGCATGGCGGCGGCCAGGAAACACCAATGAATATCAGGAGGTATGCGATATGGAATATGTAACACTCAACAATGGGGTTAAAATGCCCAAGCTTGGCTATGGAGTTTTCCAGACTCCCCCTGAGGATACCAGACGCTGTGTACTTGAGGCAATCGAAACCGGATACCGCAGCATCGATACCGCCCAGGCATACGGCAACGAGGAAGGCGTTGGAAATGCGCTGGCAGAATGCGGCCTGCCGCGGGAGGAACTGTTTATCACCACAAAAATCTGGATTTCAAACGCCGGCTTTGAGAAGGCAAAAGCTTCTATCGAAACGTCTCTTAAAAAGCTGCGGACGGATTATGTGGATCTGCTGCTGATCCATCAGCCCTTTGGCGATTACTATGGCACCTATCGGGCCATGGAGGAGGCCTATAAGGAAAAAACCGCGCGAGCCATCGGCGTTTCCAATTTTTATCCCGACCGTTATCTTGACCTTGTTCATTTTTCCCAGGTAACACCCGCTGTGAACCAGATGGAAACCCATGTATTTTTCCAGCAGAAAAATGCCCGCACATATATGCAGAAACATGGGACACAGCTCATGTCCTGGGGACCTTTTGCAGAGGGAAAAAACGACTTTTTCAAAAATCCAATTCTCGCAGAAATAGCAGCTAAATACGGTAAAAGTGTTGCCCAAGTTGCTTTGAGATGGAACGTACAAAGAGGTGTAGTAGTTATTCCAAAATCTGTTCAT
>SKEW01001077.1_pt1 | contig 10041 bp, 8 predicted proteins | sample 4841441 | NCBI WGS metagenome assembly SKEW01 (sample SAMN11008799, study PRJNA524170) | human gut metagenome | isolation source: fecal sample from pouch patient p41 | place: Israel: Tel-Aviv | reverse complement strand
ATATTGCGGAAGCTCTGTCCAAAGACAAGAGCCGCCAGCGTCATATAGATGATGATCGGAATGTTGTTGATTACATTGTAAATCTCGGTAAAAATACGGTCCAGGCTGCGCACATAGCCCCAGATACAGCCGATGATCACACCGATCACACACTCGCCTGCAGCAACAATCAGGGCCAGCTTGATGGATACCTGCGCTGCATACCAGACCTGACACCAGTAGTCACGTCCCAGGTTGTCAGTACCAAACCAGAACTCGCTGTTGGGTTTGCTGAAAGCCAGGGATGAATTTGCCATGATCTGCGCATGAGCATAATCATACTTGCCGATCTTTAAGGCAATAAAGGAAAATATCACCAGGGCGAAGAATACACCCGCCATGACAACGGCGGATTTCTTCTTAAAAAAGTTCTGAAATACAGACTTCCAGTAGGAGTAGTCGGAATAGCCGATCCGCTCCGCAGCTTCTGCGGAGTATTCCACAAACTGGAATTTATCCTTTTGTGTATCGTTCATTAACGGCTGCCTCCTTTGTCAGTAAGCTTGATTCTCGGATCCAGCGTCATCATCAGCACATCGCCCAGGAATACGCCAAGTACGCCAAGGGTGGCGTAAATGATTACCAGAGTCTGCACCACATTCAGGTCATAACGTGTGATGGCATCCGTCAGCAGAGGTCCCATGCCTGGAACGGAGAAGAACCGCTCTACCAGGAGAGAACCACTGATGGTAAGAAGGAAGGACGCAGGAATATACTGCACCAGGGGAACAAATGCATTTTTCAGCACGTGCTTTACCATGATGTCCTTGGAGGACATACCCTTGATCCTGGCCAGCTTGATGTAATCTTTGTTCAGCTCATCCACCATATAGCGTCTGGTCCACAGCGCATAATGAGCGATGGAGGTCAGCGCAAGGCAGATGATGGGAAGGATACTGGAACGGCCCACATTTCTGGTTGAATACAGAGCCGGCAGTTTGAGCACATTGGCTCCAAAGGCCAGTACCAGTGAATAGGAAACCAGCGGGGGCACTGCATTTACAAAAACCGTATAGGCAGTTCCCACATGATCCAGGATCCGGTCCTTGTTCCTGGACTGGATGATGCCCATGGTCACGCCTATTAAAAGCGCGATCACCAGGGCGATACAGCCCAGACGCATGGATACGGAGAATTTGGTGCCGATCACCTTGAGCACAGAAGCGCCGTTTTGAATCCTGCGCGATGTACCGAAGTCAAAGCGCAGGAGCTGCCCATAAAAACGGCCCAGCTGCTGTCCCACGGGATCCAGCAGACCGGCTGCCTCCAGCTGCGCGTTCTTCTGCTCTTCTGTCAGCTTCATAACCTGATCCTCTGTAAAGTAGTAATCGGTCGGAAGCATACGCATAAGCAGGAACACGATGGTGGCGACAACCAGCACTGTAATCAGAGACTGAATCAGTCGTTTGGCGGTATATTTTACCATGAATTATTTCGCCTTGCCTGCGGACTGGAATTCTTTGTACTGCTCTGTAGTATAGGCGTCTACAGAGGTCTGCCAGTTCTTGTAGGTATAGTTCTGAGCGCCGTACATGGCGTTCATCTTGGAATAGTCGTTGATCTTGGTCAGCTGCCACTGAACCTCATACTCCATAGGAATGGTAAATGCGTGCTGCAGCAGGTAAACCTCTGCGTCTGCATATGCTTCATAGCGCTTGTCTGTATCGTCATAGATTGCGCCTGCCGCCTCTGCCAGAGCAGAAAACTCCTTGTAGGAAGCGATCAGATCCTCATCCGTGGCATTGTTGATTCTGGAGTAGTTGTTGGAGTAGTAAGCAGCATCATAGCCATAGCGCTCCTGATCAATGAAGTTGGCAGGATCGCCATAGTCTGCTCCCCATCCGTTGATGTAGAAGGAACCTAACGCAGGCTGTACTACTTCCTTGGACTGGCTGGATACGAAGGTCTTGATATTTAAGTTTACAAAGTCCTCGCCAAGTCCCTCAGCAAAAGTCTGCTTTAATACGGTTGCCTTGTCCAGAGCGTTCTGATCGCCTGCGATGATGTAGTAGTCTACCTGTACCGGGAAGGTAACGCCCTTTGCAGACAGTTCTTCCATGGCCTGCTTCTTGTACTCCGCGCTCTTTGCCGCATCGTAGCGTCTTGGATTCGTACCGTCAGATGCAGGCAGTCCCAGCTTTTCCTCTACTCTCTCGGTGTAGTCTGTACCGTCAGAGAAGTACAGAAGGCCCTTCATAGTATAGGCTACATTCTCGCAGTGAAGAGGTTCAATGAAGTTCGTCCTGGACCAGTAGTTGGTCAGGTTCAGACCATAGTACCAGGACAGACGGAACGCTTCGTTTGCAACTGCCTTGTTCCAGTTCTCATCTGGAGTGCCGTCCTCCTTGCGCTTGTCAAAGTTGAAATGCATCTGATAAGAGAACTTCTTGGGTCTGGTCTCACTCAGATATGGCTTCCACTGGTTATTGTCGTCATTGTAAATGGTTCTTAAATCAGCTTCTGCCAGAGCGATATTATCCAGCTCGCCGTTCTGCCACAGCTGATACAGCTGGGTTCCGTCTACCATGCGCACGGTTACTGTGTCGAACAGCTTTGCATCCTTATCGTAATAGTTCTCATTGCGGGTAAGGATCTTCTCGTTGTTCATAGTAAATGTAGTCTCAAAATAAGGACCTGTATACCACATGGTCTCATTTGTCATACCATTTACATTATCCACGCCCAGCTCATCGATGAGAGCCTGGGATACAGGATACATACAAGCGGATGTACATACGGTATCAAAGTAAGGCGCATTGACCGCACAGTGGTATACCAGTGTGTAATCATCGGGAGCCTCAATACCTACCATCTCAAGCATCTTAGAGGTATCAAGAGCCTTTGCCTCTGCCTCAGGAAGCGACTTGGTGTAATTGTAATAATCCTGAGCGCCCTTGATCAGAGCCAGAGGCATGGATGTATTCTGAGAACCGTTCTTATGGAAATTCAGCACCCACTCCATCGCTGTAATCCAGTCCTGAGCGGTACAGTCAGCCTTTACATTGCCATTGATATCTACCCACTTAACATCATCTCTTAACTTGAATGTCCATGTAAGACCGCCGTCCTCGGTTCCCCATTCCTTGGCTACTGCGGGTCTCAGTTTGCCGTTTTCATCTACCTCAAGCAAAGGCGCATACAGGTTGCAAAGTACATTCAGGTCATTGGCCTTCTCTGTATTCAGGATAAAGAAGCCTTCCTGCTCTCTGTTGGGAGCCTCGTAGGTTACAAGATCCTTAATCGCATTCTTGTCGCTGTCTGCTGTCTGAGAGCTGTCTGCCGCTCCTCCATTCTCTGTGCCCTTTCCGCCTGTGCCGCAGGCAGTAAGAGCCATTGCAGCCGCCATAGTGAGAGCAGTGATCTGCGCTACCGTCTTTTTCATAATGCATATTCTCCTTTCATTGATTAAAGACAAAAAGACAAGGGGGATGTTAAAATCCGTAAAAAAAAATTCCGTCCCTCCGCCATCTAATGAAGTATTCTACCATTAAATACAGTCCCGTGTCAAGCACCGGCGTACATTTGACCGCGTAGAATTTACCATCATGGTTGTTTTCACCAACAATTCATCCATTTTTATATGTCATTTTTGTTCTTTTATCACAATCAAAGAGTAGTATCCCGCTTTGTCCGGGATTTCCTGTACGCCCTGAAAGATACTCTCATTTTCCATGCCGCAGTTTTCCACCATACCCCCGGATACGCACTCCCGTTCAAGTGCTTCCTTTACCGCGGCCATCTTGGAACCGGCCTTCATAAGCACCTTGGTTCCGGGAAGCTTTAAAGCATCCTCCACACCGTAGGCGGACGGAATGATGTGCAGCTGCTGGGATCTGTCTGCCAGGCTGTCTCCCAGCCGTGCGCTGACCGCACAGAAGGAGGGGACGCCGCTTATAATCTCTGTCCTGTATCCCCGATCCCGGATCAGACGGTGGAGATAAATATAGGTGCTGTAAACCGTAGGATCTCCCAGAGTAAGGCAGGCTACGTCCCTTCCCGCCTTCAGCTGCTCCTCTACCTGATCCGCCGCATTGCGATAGGCAGTCTCCAGAAGTCCTTTATCCTTTGTCATGGGAATCGAAAAGGTAAGGCACTGCTTTTTATCCAAATCTGTGATCAGCCCCGATGCGATCCGGTAGCTCACCGCCTGTTCTTTTGTCTCTGCCGGCACTGCGATCACCGGACAGGATCGGATGGTATCTGCCGCAAGGTAGGTTATAAGCCGTGGATCACCGGGGCCTACGCCTACACCGTATAAAATTCCGCTCATAAATCATCTTCTGCCTTTCTGTGATAAATGCCATCCGCAAATCAGATGCTTTACGGATGGTGGATTTTCCTATTATATATGGACTCCTTCTGGATGGCAACTGTTTTTATCTGGATGTATTCCCGGATGCAGCCTCCTGCTCCCGTAAAGCAAAAGGGGGAGCCGGGGCGCATCCGGCGCCGTCCGACCCCCTGTTCCATTTGAATTTTGTTGTGGATTTCATGCACTTTAATGTCTGTGCATGGAGAACTGATCCATGGGATATTTCTGCAGATTTTCCAGTATCTTTCTGTCGTCCGCCTCTCCAATGAGCTGGTCTCTTGCCTTCTTGGCTTCATTCTCAGCCTTGTGTTTGCTGGGGCCGCCTACGCATCCGCCGATACAGACCATACCTTCCACGAAGTCCTCCGGCAGACGGCCTGCCTTCATAAGAAGAAGGGCCTTTCTGCACTCATCTCCTCCATTACAGCGAAGAACCCTGGCGTCAAACTTCTCATCCCGCTCCTTCATGCATTCCAGTACGGCCGCCGCAACGCCGCCGCCGTTTCCAAAGCGTTTCCCAAATATGGAACCCTCCTGATAGTCATTGACCGCCGGCTGCAGCTCTACCCCTCTGGCGCGCATCATGGCGCGGATCTCACCGAAGGTCATGGCATAGTCTGCATTTCCCTCGATATTCAGATCCAGGCTCTCGCTCTTCTTTGCTATACATGGCCCAATAAATACGGTCACTGTCTCCGGATCCTGATTTTTTAACATTCTGGACACAGCGCACATGGGAGAAACAGTAGTGGACATATGCTCCAGCAGTGTTGGGAAATGCTGCTTTATCATATTCACAAAAGCCGGACAGCAGGAGGTGGTCATCTTCTTTCCCTCTTTATAAGCCTCTGCCCACTCTTCTGCCTCATAAGCCGCTGTCATATCTCCCCCCAGAGCTACCTCTACCATATCGGCAAAGCCTGTCTGCTTTAATGCGATCCGCCAGCTCTCCATGGTAATATCAGGGCCGAACTGTCCCTCCGCAGCAGGCGCTACCATAGCGACTACCTTCTTTCCTGCCCTGATCAGGCGAATCACATCTACCATAAAGGTCTTAGAGCCGATGGCGCCGAAGGGGCAGCTGTGAATGCAGGCGCCGCACTGGATACATTTCTTCTCGTCAATCACGCAGATGCCGTACTCATCATATGTAATCGCGTCCACCGGGCAGGCTTTCTTGCAGGGGCGTTCTAAATGGGCAATGGCATTGTAAGGACAGGCCTGTGCGCACTTTCCACATTCCTTACACTTGCCAGGATCAATGTAGGCGTGGTCACGGCCCATGGAAATTGCGCCGAAATTACAGGAATTCTGACAGGCTTTCCCCATACATTTACGGCAGTTGTCCGTTACAATATAGGATGCGATGGGACACTCCTCGCAGGCTGCGTTAATCACCTGCACTACGTTGGCGCTTTCCTTTCCCACCGGGCATTTCCCCTCTGCAAGGCGAACTCTCTGTTTGATGATCTCCCTCTCCTTATAGATACAGCAGCGGTAGCTGGCCTGAGGGCCGGGGATCATATCATAGGGGATCTGCTCTCTGTGCTCCTTCAGCGTATCCTCCCATGCTGCCTTTGCCACCTCATACAGTACATCGTGTTTCAGGCGCAGAATCGTTGCATCATTCGTTACCATTTTCTTTTCCTCCATTCATACATTCCATACATTCAGACTTCTGCCTGTCAGGCAGCCCCATCAGTAATAGGTGACTGTCACCTTTTTGCCCATATCCTCAATCAAGTGTCTTAGCTGCTCCACCAGGTTCTGTCGGATCCCCAGATCAAAGGGCAGTCCGGGATTCTGGTAGGCACTGTTGATGGCTTTTCCCACATAGAGATGAACCTCCGTACAGTCTTCGATCAAAATCTTTGCGACCATGGAGCCGCCGTTGGGCTTATCCAGCTCCTCAAAAAAATCCTCGGAAACAGCCTCATGTTTCACATACCGGCGCAGCAGCTGCAGCACCCGGTTTAATGTGAGTACCCCTTCCGTCACCAGATCCACCCCCTCCACATAGGCAATGGGCGGGATCTCAGGATCCACATAGTCCAGCGATACGTCCAGTTTCTTATTTAATACCCTGGAAACAATAGTAGCACTGGTGCCGCCGCAGACAATAGTGGCCGCGTCAGGGTCAGACATGAAATCGTGAACCATGGCCGTATCGTCCTCCGGGTTTCGGGCCGGCCCGGTCATCAAATGGACGGGCTTGCTGCTTATGATCCGCATACAGGCCACGGTCGTATCGTCTCCAGGATGAAACTGGTACAGTTCATCGCAGGCACGGCTGATGGATGCGGCCAGGCGCATGGCCGACACGGTGATCTGGTACTGGCGCACTGCATAATCGGCAATATCCTTCCAGAGCCAGCCGAAATTCAGCAGGTCTCCCACTCCTGCATGGATCGTTCCGTCGCTCATAAGAATCAGGGCATCGCCCTTTTTTACCTGGAAACGATATTCATTGATCTTCTTTCCCTGAATCTCCCGAATATTCTGAGGGATCTCCATCCGTTTCCCATCCCGGATAAAGATACAGCCAGGATTGTCATATTCCACCAGATAGGCGTCCCCATTGTGATAAACCTGTAAAATGCTGAAGGTAGAGTAGGCTACCTGACGAACCTGGCAGATCGGAAGGGTCTCGCTGATGGTATCCACACATTCCTCCAGGGTTGCGCCGTTTAGAAACATGGTTCCCAGGATCTTGGATGTGAGCGTCGATAAAATATTAGCCTTTACCCCGCTTCCCATACCGTCGGCCAGGATCATGATATTAGAATCCTCTGTCTGGAGAATCTCTACCTTATCGCCGCAGAGGATTTCGCTGAATTTATTCAGGCTTTTATAAGCAACGTCTACGGTAATCTCCATCCTCTACCTCCCATAGCCCGGCGGTTTCGGGCGAATGCTTCCCAGATGGACGTAGCCGGAAGGCTTTTGGGAGGCAGATGCTCCCTGATTCCCCGGCGTCATTACTCCCTTTAGAGGAATGGCTCCGCTGCCCAGATGAGCATTTGCTTCCAGCCGCTGGGCTTCATCCTCTTCTCTGGGCGCTCCGTCGTCTAACAGGGAGTGGCACAGCCTGGTCAGAGTGGTCTTTGTCTCCGCCGTCGTCTCTCCCAAAAGACCTGCGATCTCCTGAGCCACCATCATCTGTTTGTGGATGACCTTCTGGGCCAGATCAATCGTTTCCAGTTTTTTCTCATAATCCTCTTTTGCCTGCTCCTCCTCACGGGTAACATCGATAAAAGTTGCAAGGACTGCATTTTCCTTCTCTATGTATACAATATTCTGAAGGGTGGACAAATGGTATTCCGGATATGTAACACGTTTGCCATGGATGTTCTGGCGGGTGTCAAATACCCACTGGAAATCCACCGGATCAATAAACTCATAAAGATACATTTCCAGAGCCTCCGACCTTGTTTTTCCGAAATACTTTTCCCCTACATCCGAATACTCCAAAATCTTCATGTCCGCACCCACAATCAGCACAATATTGGGGGAGGTTTCCATCACCAGATTGGACATGGACTCCGCTTTTTCGTGCATATAGGGAATACACATGGAAACCTCCGCCTTGTGCTGAAATACAGCAATCGCCTTCTCTCTGCAGGTTGGATAGCCGCAGGCACCGCAGTTAAGCTCGTCCTCCGGCTTAAACTTATTAGTCATGCGCAGGATCTGACGGATCTGTTCTTGTGTGGGCATGGGTTCCCTGGGGGACCGATCCAGAAATTCCTTTTTAAAGGAAATATTGTTCGCTGTGCGTTCCAGTTCAAAGCGGTCTGCCGGTTCCCGCGGGATAGTTTCCTCCATATCCAGCTTTATCTTAAATCTGGAAATAAATTCGTCGTTCACTGTAGGGCCTTTGATGCAGCCGCCGGCACACATATTCATCTCGATAAAGCAGCCCTTTATCTCTCCTCTTTCCATACTCTTACACAGGTCAATGCAGTTGGCTTCACCATGAACGTAGAACTTGCGGTAGCCGTCTGCCCGTTCCTCCTGGGTGGCAAGCACGGAGTTCACTACCCCGTTGGTTACGGGATAAAGGCGGTTTACCTTTGGATCAAAGGCAGCAAACGGCATATCCTCACAATCCTCAATGGAAATTTCTTCCTCTTCCAGCCATTTGTTCAGATCTCTGAAATTCAGCACTGCATCGATCCAGCTGTCATGGCGCGGATCCTGGGCCTCTTTTTTCTTCGCTATACAGGGACCGAGAAATACTGTCTTTACCTCGCGGCCCAGTTCTTCCTTTAAAATGCGTCCGTGGGCAATCATGGGCGATACCACCGGGGCCATATACTTTACAAGCTCCGGATAATAAATCTCAATCAGGTCATTGACACTTGGACAGCAGGTGGTAATAATATTTTCCATCTGCTGCTCCTGCAGAAGCCTGGCATACTCTGCCGTGACAAAGGCTGCCCCCTCAGCGGTCTCCCGCACATCCTCAAACCCCAGGCGGATCAGAGCGGCGCGAACCTGGCCGATGGTCTTGTATTTTAACAGCCCCATATAGGACGGGGCAATGGAAACCACCACCCGCTCCCCGCTCCTTAACCATCCTCTGACCAGTTCCATATCGCTTCGCAGGGTCTTGGCAGACTGCGGGCAGATCTTCAGGCAGTGGCCGCAGAGAATACATTTATCCGGCATGATCACCGCACGGCCGTCTCTGACCTGGATTGCCTTGACCTCGCAGTATCGGACGCATTTGTAGCAGTGCTTACATTTTGTAGCCTTGAAATCAATGATTTCCATGCCCATAATCACAGTCTCCCCTTGATCTCTTTTTCAAAAAATTCCTCCGTATCTTCCGGCTCCAGTGAATACAACTCGCTTTCTACGGTAACGCACACTCCATGATCGCAGTTTCCGGAACAGAAGGCGCCATTTAAGTCTACCTTGTCGCACAATCTATTCTCAGCTACCATTTTCTGCAGTTTTTCAATAATCTCCCTTGATCCTTTCAAGTGACAGGCGCTCCCAATACATATTGTAACTTTCATCTTCACCCTCCATGATTGATTTGGTACACATTTGACAGGTTAATTATCTCATATTGTTATATCATTATCAATAATAATTCTCATAAAATGTGCAAAATAACGGACTTCGTCCGGATGCAAAAGAGGAAATTTTGTGCTATAGTAAAGACTGGCATCTATAGATGCAAGAGAGGAGAATTTACTGTGAAAAAACAACTTTCTGTATTAACAGCTATCGCTGCAGCGGCTGCCTTTGCAGTCACAGGATGCGGAGCATCCGGCAAGACAGAAACCGCCGCGGCTCAGACCTCCGAGGCAAAACCGTCTTTGGCTGGAGAGACTTCTAAGGAAGCGGCTGAGGCCGGTTCTTCTTCATCCGAACAGACAGCCGAGAACGCTTCCCAGTCCTCTGATGCCGTTTCAGACAAGACAGAAGGCACGACTGTCCGCGTAGTCTCTTTAAAAGGCCCAACTTCCATGGGGCTGGCTTATCTGATGGATGAGGCAAAAAACGGGGAAACCGCCAATACATATGAGTTCACCATGGCCGGAAAGGCAGACGAACTGGTGGGAAATATCGCAAACGGCAGTCTGGATATTGCCTTAGTGCCTGCCAATGTAGCAAGCGTGCTTTACAGCAAGACCCAGGGGCAGGTAAAGGTCATTGACATCAATACGCTGGGCGTT
>SKEW01002095.1_pt1 | contig 10080 bp, 8 predicted proteins | sample 4841441 | NCBI WGS metagenome assembly SKEW01 (sample SAMN11008799, study PRJNA524170) | human gut metagenome | isolation source: fecal sample from pouch patient p41 | place: Israel: Tel-Aviv | reverse complement strand
GCTTATACATGATCAAATACTCCTTACATAAATAAGGTGAACAAATGGAACTTAAAAAATTGATGGAACATATTTCTATTATTCCCGATTACAGATAAGCCTGGAAAGTAGAGCATAAATTGTCAGGCATCCTACTATTGACTATTTTTGCCGTTATTTCTGGTGCAGAAAGTTGGGAAGATATAGAGGATTTCGGGGAAACACATCTCGATTTCTTGAAGCAATATGGTGATTTTGAAAATGGTATTCCTGTTCACGATACTATTGCCAGAGTTGTATCCTGTATCAGCCCTACAAAATTTCATGAGTGCTTTATTAACTGGATGCGTGATTGTCATTCTTCAGATGATAAAGACGTCATTGCAATTGATGGAAAAACGCTCCGGCATTCTTATGATAAGAGTCGCCGCAGGGGAGCGATTCATGTCATTAGTGCGTTCTCAACAATGCACAGTCTGGTCATCGGACAGATCAAGACGGATGATAAATCTAATGAGATTACAGCTATCCCAGAACTTCTTAACATGCTGGATATTAAAGGAAAAATCATCACAACTGATGCGATGGGTTGCCAGAAAGATATAGCAGAGAAGATACAAAAACAGGGAGGTGATTATTTATTCGCGGTGAAAGGAAACCAGGGGTGGCTAAATAAAGCCTTTGAGGAAAAATTTCCGCTGAAAGAATTAAATAATCCAGAGCATGACAGTTACGCAATTTGTGAAAAGAGTCACGGCAGAGAAGAAATCCGTATTCATATTGTTTGCGATGTCCCTGATGAACTTATTGATTTCACGTTTGAATGGAAAGGACTGAAAATTCACAATGTGTGTTAATTTTACTGACATCTTTCAAAAGGAGCACAATCATGCCGCACATCGACATTAAATGTTTTCCGCGTGAACTGGACGAACAACAAAAAGCAGCACTTGCTGCAGATATTACCGACGTTATTATTCGCCATCTGAACAGTAAAGATAGCTCGATAAGCATTGCTCTACAGCAGATTCAACCAGAATCTTGGCAAGCTATCTGGGATGCCGAAATCGCGCCCCAAATGGAGGCTTTGATAAAGAAACCCGGTTACAGCATGTAATGCTTAACCCGCCGTAACTCGCTTGCCGCTGGTAACAAACGTGCCAGCACCTAAATGATGCAACGTATTGAGCTTATCATCATCAAACTGCCAGCGGCCTTCGACAAATACCCGTGCGTCTGCCGCTGCTGATACCACCTCGCCAAACAGCGTGTCGTATTTTTGTTGCGCAGAAGTCGCAGGTAGCAGGCGGCACTCCATCCACGCCAGGCATTTCTCTTCAACAAGTGGCAAACCAAGCACCGGACCTTTCACCACCGGAATGCCATAGCAATTAAATTTATCTTCTTCACGACCCGACACGCTTCCCACTGCCCACGTCCAGTTAGTTGCTGCAACGCCCGGGATAACGATGCCAAATTTACCGTTACGTTCAATCAACTCCCTGGTCCATGTCGATTTATCTACCACAATCGCCACGCGTGGCGGTTCAAACTCCACCGGCATTGACCAGGCTGCTGCCATAATGTTACGCCGCTGGGATTGCTCATCGAAACTGGTGATCATGACAGTTGGGCCATGATTTAATAGACGGCTGGCATGGTGTAATTCTATGGGGATGAATCGGCTCATGGTATCGCCTCGCGAAGAAGGTTTTTTTAAGCGTAGTCCGTAACGCAATAAGTAACGAAATTAACGGGATTGGCGATTTGCAAACGTGATGCATGTCCGCGATCGCACAAAATAGCCGGTGCGGCGTCTATTCCAGGTTATAAGTTGAGAAAACCACTAAGGGAAACGCCTGATGACGCCCATTCTGAATCACTATTTTGCCCGTATTAACTGGTCGGGAGCTGCTGCGGTCAATATTGATACGCTTCGTGCATTGCACCTGAAACACAATTGCACCATTCCGTTTGAAAACCTTGACGTTTTGCTGCCGAGGGAAATACAGCTTGATGATCAATCGCTGGAAGAGAAACTGGTGATAGCCCGTCGTGGCGGTTACTGTTTTGAGCAGAATGGCGTGTTTGAGCGGGTGTTACGCGAGCTGGGGTTTAACGTTCGCAGCTTGTTAGGGCGCGTAGTGTTATCAAATCCGCCAGCATTACCGCCGCGCACCCATCGTTTGCTGTTGGTGGAACTGGAAGAGGAAAAATGGATTGCTGATGTCGGTTTCGGTGGGCAGACGCTAACCGCGCCGATTCGTTTAGTTTCCGATCTCGTGCAGACCACGCCACACGGAGAGTATCGGTTGTTGCAGGAGGGTGATGATTGGGTGTTGCAGTTTAATCATCATCAGCATTGGCAGTCGATGTACCGTTTTGATCTCTGCGAGCAGCAACAAAGCGATTATGTGATGGGCAATTTCTGGTCGGCGCACTGGCCGCAGTCGCATTTTCGCCATCATTTGCTGATGTGCCGCCATTTGCCGGACGGTGGCAAGCTAACGCTGACCAATTTTCATTTTACCCATTATGAAAATGGGCACGCGGTGGAGCAGCGAAATCTACCGGATGTGGTGTCGTTATATGCCGTGATGCAGGAACAGTTTGGTCTGGGCGTGGATGATGCGAAACATGGCTTTACTGTGGATGAGTTAGCGCTGGTGATGGCGGCGTTTGATACGCATCCGGAGGCGGGAAAATAATTTATGTCAGGTTGCCGGATGCGGCGTAAACGCCTTATCCGGCATACATTAGCCCGGTTGTAGACCTGACAGGCGAAGCGCATCAGGCAACGATTTCAGATTTCAATTGCCCATTCGGCATGAAACAAAATCACCGCTGTGCCTGAAATGGTGACTTTTTCCGGTTGGTTATCACGAATTGTCACCGTCACTTCAATCACGCCGTCACGCCCCAATGCGCGCCCCTGATGGCCTTTAACACGCAGCACCTTGCCATCGTGGGGCAATACGTTGTGATGTACCAACCATGCACCCATCGGGCCATTGGCATTGCCAGTCACCGGATCTTCCACAATACCAATCGCAGGCGAGAACATGCGACCATCGGTTTCGTTTTTGCCTGGGCGGATCTGGAACGGGAAGAAACCATTGCAGCCAATCTGTTTGCTGATAGCGCTCAGCGCAGCAAGATCAGGCGAAAGGGCGTCGATATCCACTTCTGGTTTCAACGGGATCATCACTTTTGAGTGTCCTGTTGTTGCCACCTGAATTGGCAAGCCTGGCAGAATATCGTCCTCAGTGAGATGAAGCGCGTTGATAATCGCCTCACGTGTTTCACCCTCCAGCGGCGGTTCAAAGCCCGGCGTACCTTGTTCCAGCGAAATACGATAATCATCGTTGTGCTTTTCGATAGTCACGCGATGTTTTCCTGCCAGCGATGTTTGCCAGACCGTGCAATTTCCTAAACCTAACACCTTCGCACGTACATAGTGCGCAGCTACTGTCGCGTGACCGCAAATCGGCACTTCAACTGTTGGCGTAAAGTAGCAGATGCGCACATCGCTGTCGTCGCTGTGCAGCAGAAAAGCAGTTTCCGAATGACCTAATTCGCGGGCGATAAGCTGCATTTGCGCTTCGCTAAGATTATCGGCGGGGAAAACAACACCGGCAGAATTGCCGCGAAATGGTTGAGAGGTAAAAGCATCGACGTGGTAAACCTGCGGTTTCATTAACGTTCTCCTGTGACTGGAGAACTATCATAGCCTGCAAGTGGCCGGAGAGCGAAGGGCTATCCGGCCAGGGTGAAATTATCGCCGCGAGCGCACAATCTGATACCGACGAGTAAAGTACTCAAACGGCGCGCTCCACACATGCACCAATCTGGTGAACGGGAAGAGCAGGAAGATGGTCATTCCCAATACCAGATGCAGGCGGAAAACGAACGCTACGCCGTTAAGCATTTCTGACGATCCACCACGGAAAGTGACAATGCTTTGCGCCCAACCCACCAGCTTCATCATTTCGCTACCATCAGGATACTGTGCTGAAAACGGTATGGTACTTAGCCCCAGCAGACACTGGATCAGCAAAATGCTCATGATGATAATATCCGGCGTAGTGGAAGTTGCACGCACGCGCTGATTTGTCAGCCTGCGCCACAGCAGTCCTGCGCCGCCAATCAATGTCAACACACCGCAAATACCGCCGAGCACCATCGCCATTAGTTGTTTCGCTGCCACTGGCAAAAACCACGCGTACATCCAGTGCGGCGTTAACATGCCGAACAAGTGCCCGAAGAAAATCCCCAAAATGCCGATATGGAACAGATTCGACCATATCACCATCCCGCGTTTATCGAGCATTTGACTTGAGGAGGCGCGCCAGGTGTACTGCCCGTAGTCGTAGCGCAGCCAGCTGCCGAGGAAAAACACCGTCGCACAAATGTACGGGTAGATATCGTAAAAAAAGACGTTCAGATACTGAATCATTTCCCACCTCCCGCACTGATGTCGACATATTGCGGCGCGACATCCTGGCTAAAGCGTCGCTGATATTGATTAAGCGGCGAGCTGTCACACGCCGTGGCGTTATCTTCAATAAACTTCACCTGTTCCTCTTCCCACACTGCATCAAGCGCCTGGCGGGTGTCATCGCGCTCTTCGCTGTTTACTTGTTTTGTGACACTGTCACTTGAAAGGGAGCTTCCCGCCAGTTGCAGCAGAGCATCAAACAACGCGTACCACGGTGCCTCGCGTTGTTTTAAGCGACCGCCAAGCAGGGCGAGGATCGGCGCAACATTGAGCAATCCTTCTTTCGCCTGATCGTCAGGCAGTACGCTTAAATACTCCAGATACAGCGGTAGATAATCGGGCAGTTCCCGACAATCCAGCTGCAGGCCGACCTTTTCATACTCCGCCAGCAGGTCCACCATTGCCTGGCCGCGATCGCGGGACTCGGCATGAACATGTTCGAACAGCAGCAGCGATGTGGTACGTCCACGGTCAAACACTTCGCACCATTCGGCCTGTTTATCCAGCAGCGGCGCGTTAAGCAGGTTGTGGGTGAAATCCGTAAGCATCGGCGCGTCGCTGCGGATCAACGCCAGCGCGTCCTCCTTGCATTCCCACAACAGCTCGTCCGGATACTCCATCAACAGGCCGATCACTTTGAGGATCTGCATTATTCGCCCTCCGCTTTGTCGCGCACTTCGGTGATGTTGATGGCATCGATACGGCTACTGTTGAACAGGTTGAATTTACTGTCCGAACCGTGGCAACCGTCGCCAAAGGTAAAACCGCAGCCGTTGCGTTCTGCGAAGGCATCGCCCGCCATTTCCCGATGGCTCGTCGGGATGACAAAACGATCTTCATAGTTGGCAATGGCGAGGTAACGATACATCTCTTCGACCTGGGCGACGCTCAGGCCTACTTCGTCGATGGCACGAGTATCAGTAACGCCTTCCACGGTTTGTGAACGCATATAGTGGCGCATCGCCATCATCCGTTTCAGCGCCCGCAGTACCGGACCGGTATCGCCGGCACTCAACATATTGGCGAGATATTGCACCGGAATACGCAGGCTTTCGATGGCGGGCAGCACGCCTTCGCTTTTCGGCAAACCGCCCGCATCTGCGTAGGACTGAATCGGCGACAGCGGAGGAACGTACCAGACCATTGGCAGGGTGCGATATTCAGGGTGCAGCGGTAGCGCCAGTTTCCAGTCCATCGCCATTTTGTAGACAGGCGAACGCTGGGCAGCTTCAATCACGTTTTGTGGAATACCTTGTTTCAGGGCTTCCTCGATCACTGAGGGATCGTGTGGATCGAGGAATACTTCGCACTGACGTTCATAGAGGTCAACTTCGCGCTCGGTGCTCGCCGCTTCCTCAATGCGGTCGGCGTCGTAAAGCAGCACGCCCAGATACCGGATGCGACCCACGCAGGTTTCTGAGCACACGGTGGGTTGGCCTGACTCAATTCGCGGATAACAGAAGATACATTTTTCTGACTTGCCGCTTTTCCAGTTGAAGTAGATTTTTTTGTACGGACAACCGCTAATGCACAAACGCCAGCCACGGCATTTATCCTGATCAATCAGCACAATGCCGTCTTCTTCGCGTTTGTAGATAGCGCCGCTTGGGCAGGTCGCCACGCAACTGGGATTGAGGCAGTGTTCGCACAGGCGCGGCAGGTACATCATGAAGGTGTTTTCAAACTGCCCGTACATCTCCTTTTGCATGGCCTCGAAGTTGCGGTCGCGGGCACGTTTTTCAAACTCGCCGCCCAGCAGTTCTTCCCAGTTTGGGCCCCAGATCACTTTGTCCATCCGTTTGCCGTCAATCAGTGAACGCGGGCGAGCAGTAGGGATATGTTTGCCTTCCGGTGCGCTATGCAAATGTTCGTAGTCGAAGGTGAAAGGTTCGTAGTAATCATCAATCTGCGGCACCACCGGGTTGGCGAAGATTTTGGTTATTACGCCCATCTTGCTGCCCAGACGCGGACGGATCTTGCCATTCACATCGCGGACCCAGCCGCCTTGCCACTCTTCCTGATCTTCCCAGTTTTTCGGATAACCAATGCCCGGTTTGGTTTCGACGTTGTTAAACCATGCGTACTCCATGCCTTCGCGCCCGGTCCAGACGTTTTTACAGGTCACCGAACAGGTATGGCAGCCGATACATTTGTCGAGGTTAAGCACCATGCCGACTTGTGAACGGATTTTCATTTTTTCGCCTCCTGTACCTGATCGCGACCTTCATCATCCAGCCAGTTAACGTTCTTCATCTTGCGGATCATGATGAACTCATCGCGGTTCGATCCGACGGTGCCGTAGTAGTTAAAGCCCCAGGCCAGCTGCGCGTAACCGCCAATCATATGCGTTGGTTTCGGGCAAACGCGGGTGACCGAGTTATGAATGCCGCCGCGCATGCCAGTTACTTCCGAACCAGGAATATTCATAATGCGTTCCTGGGCGTGATACATCATGGTCATGCCCGGCGGTACACGTTGGCTGACCACCGCGCGGGCCGTCAGCGCGCCGTTGGCGTTGAATACTTCCACCCAGTCGTTATCGACAATGGTCAGTTCTCGGGCATCTGTTTCGCTGATCCAGACAATCGGTCCACCGCGAGAGAGCGTCAGCATTAGCAGGTTTTCACTGTAGGTTGAGTGAATGCCCCATTTCTGGTGCGGCGTCAGGAAGTTAAGTGCTTTTTCCGGGAAGCCGTTTGGCGGTATCTGGCGCATCTCACTGACGCTACGGGTGTCGATAGGCGGGCGATAAGCCACCAGGCTTTCACCAAAAGCACGCATCCACGGATGATCCTGATAGAGCTGCTGGCGTCCCGACAGCGTGCGCCACGGAATTAACTCATGAACGTTGGTGTATCCCGCGTTATAGGATACGTGATCGCTTTCCAGACCGGACCAGGTGGGGCTGGAGATAATTTTACGCGGCTGCGCCTGAATATCGCGAAAGCGAATCTTCTCGTCCTCTTTGTGCAGCGCCAGATGGGTATGTTCGCGCCCGGTGATCTCGCCCAGCGCCTGCCACGCTTTGACTGCAACATGACCGTTGGTTTCCGGTGCCAGTGCCAGAATCACTTCTGAAGCGTCAATGGCGGTGTCAATCAGCGGACGCCCCTGTGCCGGGCCATCACGCTTGGTGTAATTGAGTTTGCCGAGGAAATCGATTTCATCCTGCGTATTCCACGAAATCCCTTTACCGCCATTGCCAAGTTTGTCCATCAATGGCCCGAGCGAGGTAAAGCGTTCATACGTAGCAGGGTAGTCGCGCTCCACCGCCACAATATTCGGCGCGGTTTTGCCTGGAATCAGATCGCATTCGCCTTTGCGCCAGTCGAGCACTTCACACGGCTGTGAGAGCTCTGCCGGAGAGTCATGCAGTAGGGGTTGTAATACCACGTCGGTTTCTTTGCCAAGATGACCCACGCACACTTGCGAAAATGCTTTGGCGATACCTTTGTAGATTTCCCAGTCGCTGCGTGATTCCCACGCCGGATCGACCGCCGCAGAAAGCGGATGAATAAACGGATGCATATCCGAGGTGTTCATATCGTCTTTTTCGTACCAGGTGGCGGTGGGCAGAACGATATCGGAGAACAGGCAGGTACTGGACATGCGGAAGTCGAGCGTCACCAGCAGGTCGAGCTTGCCTTCAATCGCCGCAGTTTGCCACTCGACTTCTTCCGGTTTGATCCCGTCGCTGGCACCGAGTTCCTCGCCCTGAATCCCGCTTTCGGTCCCCAGCAGATACTTCTGCATATACTCGTGGCCTTTGCCGGAGGAGCCAAGCAGGTTAGAGCGCCAGACAAACAAATTACGCGGATGATTGCTGCCGCTATCTGGTTGTTCGCAGGCCATACGTAAATCGCCCGATTTCAGCGCCTGGGCGGTAAATTCTGTGGGGGATAATCCGGCCTTGTCGGCTTCAGCTTTAATCCCGAGCGGGTTACGCCCCAGCTGCGGCGCAGAAGGTAGCCAGCCCATACGTTCGGCGCGAACGTTGAAATCAATCAGATGACCGCTGTACTTACTGGCATCGGCGAGCGGTGAAAGTAACTCCTGAGCAGAGACTTTTTCATAGCGCCATTGGCTGGAATGATTGTAGAAAAACGAGGTGCTGTTCATTTGGCGCGGTGGTCGGTTCCAGTCGAGCGCAAAGGCCAGTGGCAACCAGCCGGTTTGTGGGCGCAGTTTTTCCTGGCCGACATAGTGTGCCCAGCCGCCACCGCTTTGCCCGACACAACCGCAGAAGATCAGCATATTGATCATCCCGCGGTAGTTCATGTCCATGTGATACCAGTGGTTAACACCTGCGCCGAGGATAATCATCGAGCGCCCATGCGTTTTATGGGCGGTATCGGCAAATTCACGGGCGATGGTTTCAATATACTGGCGCGGCACGCCGGTAATTTGCTCACCCCAGGCTGGGGTGTACGGTTTGATTTCAGCGTAATCTTTCGCACTGTTTTCATCTTCCAGCCCGCGATCGAGGCCGTAATTCGCCAGTACCAAATCATAAACGCTGACCACCGGACAGGTGTTGCCATCGACTAACGTCAGGTTTTTAACGGGCAATTGGCGCACCAGCACCGGATTGTGTTTTACGCTGCGAAAATGCGGATTTTCAATGCCGCCAAAGTAGGGGAAGGCCACGCCTGCAACAGCGTCATGTTGACCGAGCAGGGTTAACGACAATTCGGTTTCCGTACCGGCGGCAATGGATTCCAGATTCCATTTGCCTTTTTCTCCCCAGCGGAAACCAATCGAACCGTTCGGCACTACCAATTCACCTGCGGTATTAACTGCTACGGTTTTCCACTGCGGATTGTTGCTTTCGCCCAGTCCATCCACCAGGTCAGATGCGCGGATCATGCGCCCGGGAACGTAGCTACCATCGTCGCGAGGCTCCAGCATTACCAGCATCGGCATGTCGCTGTAGCGGCGGCAGTAGTTGATAAAGTAGTCGCTGGGATTATCGAGATGAAACTCTTTTAAAATCACATGGCCCATTGCCATCGCCAGGGCGCTATCAGTGCCTTGTTTCGGTGCCAGCCACTGGTCGCACAATTTGGCCACTTCAGAGTAGTCAGGGGTAATGGCGATGGTTTTAGTGCCTTTGTAGCGTACTTCGGTAAAGAAGTGGGCGTCCGGCGTACGTGTCTGCGGTACGTTAGACCCCCAGGCGATGATGTAGCTGGAGTTATACCAGTCGGCAGATTCCGGTACGTCGGTTTGCTCGCCCCAGGTCATCGGCGAGGCGGGCGGCAGGTCGCAATACCAGTCGTAGAAACTTAAACAGGTGCCGCCAAGCAGCGACAGATAACGCGTTCCGGCGGCGTAAGAAACCATCGACATCGCCGGGATCGGCGAGAAACCGGCAACGCGATCCGGGCCGTAGGTTTTGATGGTCCAGACGTTAGCGGCGGCAATCAGCTGGTTTAGTTCCTGCCAGTTGGAGCGGATAAACCCGCCGCGCCCACGCACTTGTTTGTAGCTCAGGCACTTTTGCGGATCGTTCATAATCGATGCCCACGCCAGTACCGGATCGCTGTGTTGCTTGAGGGCTTCGCGCCACAGTTCAATCAGTCGTTTACGAATGAGCGGGTATT
>SKEW01002091.1_pt1 | contig 10095 bp, 10 predicted proteins | sample 4841441 | NCBI WGS metagenome assembly SKEW01 (sample SAMN11008799, study PRJNA524170) | human gut metagenome | isolation source: fecal sample from pouch patient p41 | place: Israel: Tel-Aviv | reverse complement strand
AAATATTATAACGCAGAAGGAACTTTTATGTAAATATTAAGAAAACAGTTTCATAGAGAAAAGGTTACTCTTCCTCATGGCTGGCAGCATATTTTCTGCCAAGCTTGATCAGACCGGCAAAATAGAGAGCGGTCAAAACACCTGCGATAATATAAGCAACTGTCATTGGCAGACCAAATCCAATTTTCTGACTCAAAATGAAAGAAGATATGATGAACATATAAAAACTTCCTGGAATCAATGCAATCAGATAGATTCCTTTTTTTGCCCCCTTTTTCGCCATCAGATAAATAGTAATTGCAGCAAATGCGAAAACTCCGATGGTCTGGTTGCTCCATGCAAAATATCTCCAGAGGATATTAAATCCTTCTGTATTCATTTTTGCAAAAACAAGGATCAAAATGACAGGAATAAAAATTCCCAATGTCACAAGTACACGATTTTTTCTGGTTTTCTGATCAATGTGCAGGTAATCTGCAACCATCAGACGGCAGGAACGAAGGGCTGTATCTCCGGATGTGATTGGAAGAACAATCACACCGAGGATTGCGATGATTCCTCCCACAGGACCAAGCAGACCTTTTGCAACTTCGCCAACTGCTGCGGTAGCTCCGGCAGTAGAACCGCTGTTGTAAAGTCCCATAGCTGCTGCTGCCCAGATCATGGCGATCAGGCCTTCCAGAATCATCATTCCATAAAAGACTGTGCGTCCTTCTTTTTCATGTTCTACAGAGCGTCCAATTAAAGTACACTGTGTAGAGTGAAAACCAGATGTAATTCCACAGGCTACTGTTACGAAAAAGACAGGAATGAATTTTGTTCCTGCTCCCGAATTTCCTTCTGCATCAAAGATCGGATACACATCAAAAATTCCTTTGAGACCATGGCTGAAATCAATATTATCAAGCTGATATCCCTGAATAAAGATTCCAGCAAATACTCCGACTGCCGATAAGAGCAGAATCGCACCGAAAATCGGATAAATCTTACCAATGATCTTATCAATCGGGAACAAAGTTGCGACCAGATAGTAAAGTAATTTCCCAGAAATTTCCGGATGATTCCCGGCATTTGTGCACCATTCTGGCGAAGTGACATCATTCCGCTTAAATAGTCATGTGTTGCACCGCTGATCACACATCCGATTGGAATGGTAATAAATGCGATTGGTCCAAACAAGATCCCCTGAATCGGCCCAAAAATCGGACCAGTACCTGCGATATTTAAGAGGTTGATCAATGCGTTCTTCCATTTATTCATAGGAACATAATCAATACCGTCTTTCATTCGTACGGCTGGAGTCTCGCGATCGTCAGGTTTAAAGACATGCTCTACAAATTTCCCGTACAGCCAGCCTCCAAGTAAAAGTATTACAAGCCCTGTTATAAAAGTTGCCATAAAATTTTCATCTCCCATTTCTTTATAATAGAGTGCACTCTGTTTTATAGATATTTTATACTTTTTTAATAAATTGTCAATAGGTTTTGCACTGTTTTCTTTATTTTTTTAAAGAACTGGCAAATTAACGCTTTAGCTTAATAAACTTTTAAAAGTAAAAAAGACAGGATTGCCATCTCTTTCAACGGCTGTCCTGTCTGGTTCTGTTTACATCAGTTTTCTGAATAAGTTTTTCAGATCTTCTACACTGGCATCTTTTGGATTGCCTGGTGCACATGCATCTGCGTGCGCAGATTCGGCAAGGAACGGAAGATCTTCTTCTTTGAGTGCTTCCAGTTTTGTTGGGATTCCTACATCTACAGAAAGTTTCTGTACTGCATCCACAGCAGCTTTTCTGTACTCGTCAGCAGACATCTCATCTACACCTTTCACGCCCATAGCACATGCGATTTCGCGATATTTTTCTCCGGAGCAATCTGCATTGTATTCCATAACAATTGGAAGCATCATCGCACATGCGACACCATGAGGCGTATCATAAACAGCTCCTAATGTATGTGCCATGGAATGCGCAATTCCAAGGCCGACATTGGAAAATCCCATCCCTGCGATATACTGTCCGAGAGCCATTCCTTCCCGTCCTTCTTTTTCATTTGCTACTGCACTTCTCAAAGATCTGGAAATGATCTCGATCGCTTTTAAGTGGAACATATCTGTCATCTCCCATGCTCCTTTGGTTGTATAACCTTCGATGGCATGTGTCAGTGCATCCATACCGGTAGAGGCAGTCAGTCCCTTTGGCATAGAGGACATCATATCCGGATCAACGATCGCAATGATCGGCATATCATGCGGATCCACACAGACCAATTTTCTTTTTCTTTCCACATCTGTGATCACATAGTTGATGGTAACTTCTGCAGCTGTTCCTGCAGTTGTCGGAACGGCAATGATTGGAATACAGGGTTTTGTTGTAGGCGCCACACCCTCCAGACTTCTTACGTCTTCAAATTCCGGATTTGCAATGATAATACCGATTGCCTTTGCGGTATCCATAGAAGAACCGCCGCCAATTGCAACAATGTAATCTGCTTTGGCAGCTTTGAATGCGGCAACACCATTCTGTACATTTTCGATGGTCGGGTTTGCTTTGATGTCAGAATAAATTTCATAAGCAAGCCCAGCTTTGTCAAGAACGTCTGTCACCTTTCCTGTGACTCCGAATTTGATCAGATCCGGATCCGAGCAGACGAATGCTTTTTTGAAAGCTCTTGCCTTTGCTTCTGCTGCAATTTCCTGGATTGCTCCTGCCCCATGATAAGATGTTTCGTTCAGCATAATTCTATTTGCCATTTGTATCACTCTCCTTTGTTTTGATTTTAACAATTTTTCACAAAAATAGAAAGTGAAAAACTGTCAAATTTGTCACTTTACAATAGATTTAATACCTTAAATACTTCCATTAGTTTCAGAGGCATAGCATCAACCAGAGAGCGTGCAATTTCTTCTGGAGTTCCTTTCAGCTTTCCAAGAACCCACTGTACAGTCATATAGATGGAACCCTGGCAATACATTTCCAGTAAGAAACGCAAATGCTCTGAAATTTTCTCTCCGGTCTTCTGTTCAATCTGGTCTGTATAAAATTGAAGGATCAGATGAAAGTCGTGATCCCTCAGGCAGTTCTGATCATCATTCTTAAAGGCAGTACGAAAAAACAGATTCTCCTGCTGGATATAATAAAATTTATTGACAAGTCCTTCGTAGATTGTTTCGCTCTTTCCCATGTACTCGAAAGATTTCAAAAGAATCTTATCAAAATACCAGTTGATCAAATCGTATTTGTCCTGAAAGTTTCGGTAAAAGGTCTGCCTTGTTGTACCGCATACTTCAACAATTTCTTTTACTGTGATTTTTTCTACCGGCGCATATTTCATACATTCTTTCATCGCTTCCGAAAGCCGGTATTTCATACGTTCCGGATCCCTGGAAGGTTCTTTGGTATTCTGTAGTTTTTCCATGCGTGTTTCAGCTCCGTGATTTTTATCATTTATAAAGACAGTTTATCATGAAGGCAGTGTGGAAACAATACAGATGTGTGTGAAAGCGGCTGTAATTCATAAATTTGATGGATACGATCATACCAACAGTTGTGGATCCCTGTGCAAATTTTGTGGACAGATAACAGACGATTCCGATATAGACAGCAATAGTTCCCGTCAGGATTTTTGTCTTGATCCTGACATTCTGTTCTTTCAGATAGCTGTCCAGATATTTTGGATATGCACCGCGCGCCTGAACATCTGCAAAGAAATAGTTTTTCTGTTCTGCCTGCATTGCTGCCAGTACATCCTCCGGCTTTGGTGTCAGCGGGTATGTCGGCATTGCCAGAATCATGCAGCCAACCTGACTGTCCGGCATAATCTCATGCGCCAGCTTTACTGCTTTTGCTGATGCAACCAGTTCATGATGGATTGCCTGATACAGCTCCTGCTTTGTGAGCTGTTCCTTTGGAGTCAGGATTCCACCGCTGATCAGAGGCTGATGCAGCACAGAATTGATTTCATTAGAAGTAAGCCAGTACTTTACTTTTCCTTTGTAGCGTTCAAAGATTACTTTACAGAAATTCATATAAAAGTCGATGAGCTTTCGGCTCCTCCATCCGTCATACTCTCTTGCAAGATGCAATGGAGTCTCGTAATGGGAAATCGTCACCAATGGCTCAATACCATACTTTTTGCACTCATTCAGTACATCATCATAGAAGTGAAGTTCTTTTTCATTTGGCTCTTTGTCATTTCCATTTGGGAAAATTCTGGACCATGCAATAGAAAATCGAAACACCTTAAATCCCATCTCTGCAAGCATGGCAATATCTTCTTTGTAACGATGGTAAAAATCGACTGCCACAAGCTTCATGTTGTCCGCTGTAGGTTCTTCTGTAGGTGCCCCCTTGATTCCCTTTGGCATGATATCCTGAATGGACAGCCCTTTTCCATCCTCCAAATACGCTCCTTCACACTGGTTGGCTGCCACTGCGCCGCCCCATAAAAAATCCTTTGGAAATATTACTCGATTCATCTCTTTTTTATCCTTTCTCTATTTTTTGACTGTTAAAATTGCATCTCCTGCTTTTACCGGACCGAATTCTTTTTGTACCACGATTTCTGAAAAATCATCTGCGTTTGTAATAAGAACCGGTGTAATGACATCATGTGTTTTCTGGATTTCCTGCAGATCAAATGTAATCAGCGGATCACCTTTTTTCACCAGATCCCCCTGAGAAATATGCACCTCAAAATGAGTTCCGCCCAAATTTACCGTTTCCAGTCCTACATGGATCAAAAGCTCCATTCCCTGATCGTCTGTCAGTCCAATTGCATGTTTTGTATCAAAAAGAGCGGACACTACTCCGTCAAAAGGCGCATAGACGATTCCTTCTTTTGGAAGAATTGCAATTCCTTTTCCAAGTATCTCTTCTGAAAATGTGGGATCATTGACGTCTTTTAGAGATTTGAGTTCTCCTGTCAGCGGACTGAAAACAGTTTGTCCCAAAATAGAATGCTCTGCGTTTTCCTTTTGCTTTGGTTCGCACCCAAACAGCAGGATACTTCCGATTGTTCCTGTAATCGTCACTGCTGCTCCTGTGGCACAGGCTGGAAATGAACCCGGATTTTCCACAGATATGGAATTTACCACGGAGATCAGTCCCGGAAGTCCTGCATACACATACTGTGTTGCTCCCAGTATCGCAGCGATTGCACTTCCGATTGCAGCCCAGATACAGCCATAAATAAACGGTTTCTTTCTCGGCAGTGTGATCCCATAGATTGCCGGTTCTGTAATTCCGAAAATTCCTGTGATTCCGGCGGACAGTGCATCTGTTCTCAGCTGCTTGTCTTTTGCTTTTAAAAATACTCCAAATGCAGCTGCCATCTGTGAAATTACAGCAATCTGAATAAAAATCTGCAGTGTGTCCTGTCCGTTCTGCGCAAAATTGGCAATTACAATCGGAACCATCCCCCAGTGAATGCCAAAGATTACGATCACCTGCCACACCCCGCCGACAACTGCACCTGCGATCGGAGGCGCCATCTGATACAGAAGATTGTATCCGGCGGCAACTCCATTGGACAGCCACTGGATCAATGGACCGATCACAACGATGGTCAGTGGAACCAGCGCTGCCAGGCAGATAAGCGGAGTAAATAAGGATTTGATCAATTCCGGCAAATGTTTATTTAGAAATTTCTCCAGCTTGGACAGCAGTGCAACTAAAATCAAAGGCGGCAGTACAGAAGAGGTATAGGTGATTTCCGGATAGACTCCGGTTTCTGTCACGGATGGTACTGCCATTGTAAGAATGATCAGCAATCCCTGTAAAAGTCCTCCGGCTGCAAGGACATAACAGACAGGTGCAAATACTCCTGATATCATCTGAAGCAGGCGGTTTAACAGGTTTTCTTTTTCTTTTGGGCGTTCTTCCTGTTCTGTTTTTTTGTTTGTTTCAAGTTCTGCAGAAACTGCCTCGAATACATCTCCCACATGATTTCCTATCACGACTTGAAACTGTCCCTGTTTCTGTACAACCGTGATCACGCCGGGCAGGGCTTTGATTTTTTCCTCTGCCTGTCCGGGTGTATTTTTCAAAACCAGACGGAGTCTGGTCGCGCACCGTTGTGCACTGGCAATATTGTCTGCACCGCCTGCAAGACGAATGATATCATGTTCCAGCTTTTGATAATCTTTTACTGCTTCTGCCATTTTTCCCTCTCCTTTTCTTTACGCATTCAATCCTGCCTCGTATCCTTCCCGGATTCCAAGATATCCGTTTTTCACCCCATTGGCATCTCCCACTTTTAATACTTTGCAGGAAACATGTTCCATGGAGTCCAGAAGGGTTCTGTCTGTTTTCACTCCGACTGCAATAATAACCGTATCAATATTTTCAAGTACAAATCTTTCCCCGTCTTTTCTGCGGTTACCGTATGATCTCCGATTTCCAAAAGTTTTGTAGAAGTATGAATCTGAACTCCGTTTTGGAAAAACCGCTCTTTCATGTATTTTGTTGGAGCTGCTTCTCCATCTTTCATAATCTGCGGAAGCATTTCTATAATGGTTACCTGTTCACATTGCTGACCGAGCATATCGGCAGTTTCAGCTCCTACGAGACCGCCGCCGATGACTACAACACGATTGCCCGGCTCTGTTTTTCCAAGGAGTACATCATGAGCAGTTACGACAAAATCCTGATCTGCACCTTGAATCGGCGGAATAAACGGTCTGCTTCCGGTTGCGATGATGACCGTATCCGGTTCATAGAGTTTGATCAGTTCTGCATCGGCGGTTGTATTCAGAAGGATCTGTACATGCATTTTCTCCAGCATACTTTTCTGCCAGCACAGAAACGAAGTAAACTCGCTTTTTCCGATCGGAACCGATGCGGGAATCCACTGTCCACCCAATCGGTCATTTTTTTCGATCAGAGTGACTTTATGACCCTTTAACGCTGCCGAGATCGCAGCCTCACATCCTGCAATACCACCGCCTATAACGAGGACCTGTTTTGCCTTTTCGGCAGGAGTCAAATCATATTCATCTTCCATTCCGGTAAGCGGATTTACCAGGCAGCGGATACCGTTTCCTTTTCCGTTCTCTCCGATACAGCCCTGCAGACAGCCGATACAACGGATCACTTCATCTCCCCGTCCTTTCAGAACCTTGTTTGGCAGTTCTGGATCCGCCAGGGAGGCTCTTGCCATGGTCACAAGATCTGCCTTTTTGGACTGGAGAACACTTTCCGCAATCTCTACATCATTGATTCGTCCTACAGCGATAACAGGAATCTGAACTGCTTTTTTCATTTCTGCGGCATGTTCCACATAACCCGCCCGCGGAAATACGGAGGGCGGAATGATCGTGTGCGTGGATGCGTATACGCCCTGGGAACAGTGAATACAGTCTGCGCCCGCTTCTTCCATCAACCTTGCGATGACCTTTGACTCTTCGATATCCAGCCCGCCCGGCACATATTCTACAGAAGAGATCCGATACAACACCGGATAGTCTTTTCCGCATTTTTCTTTGATGTTCCGAATAATCTCCATGCCAAATCTTGCACGATTGCGGATCGTTCCGCCATATTCGTCACTTCGTTTGTTAGAAAACGGGGATGCGAAAGCGCCTGCCAGATATCCGTGCGCTCCATGCACTTCTACTGCATCAAATCCGGCTGCTTTGGCTCTTTTTGCACAGTCACCGAATTGCTCTACCAGAGTATGGATTTCCGGGATCGTCAATTCTCTGGGTGTTTCCGGCATACTTGGCTCCCGGACTGCAGAAGGGGCTACGGGCTGCACTCCGGTCACGGCACTGCTTGTCTCTCTTCCGGCATGATAAATCTGAGCTGCGATTTTTCCGCCTGCGGCGTGAACGCGTTCGGTCAGCTTCCGATGGCTTTCAATCTGCCCATCCGCCTTTTGCTTTGTGTTCGTGATAAGCAATAAATTTTTCGGTTGCCTTTCCGTCCGGTGTACAATAATTGGTCACCATGGCTGATACGACCATCCTGTTTTTCAGTTCCAGACCATTGATCTTCATAGGTTCAAAAACTTTCATGTTTGTCATCCTTTCTATTTCCTTGAATCTTTCTGATCTATACTATAAAAGTTCCTTCTGAATAGTTCCCCCTCATATGAGGGAAAAGAACGATTTTTTCTTCTTTTTTCTTGACTCACAGGACCGATGGAAATTAGAATAAAATAAACAGATCTTAAGAACCGCTGAAAGGATGAAAAAAATGGCTGATATTGAACCGCATATCATTCCGAGTATTTATCTGGCAAATTATCTGAATGATTTTGAGGATGTAATCTTAAATTATGAGGTGCAGAAGACGCAGATCAGAAAAGGCAGTTATCTGACACAATATGGAGTGATCAATAACACTGCTTACTATATCAAAAACGGAATTGTCCATCTTTCACTTGGGCATGAACAGGGGAAGAAGTCTCTGAATATGTTTGGCCCCGGACTATTTTCCCGGTAGGCGTCGAGATTCATGAATTTCGTGTGGAATATGAAATGATCATACAGGCACTGACAGACTGTGAGGTATACAAGATGTCGTATCCCACTTTGAAAAAGATAGCAACAGAAAACGGAACCTTTGCCGGGGAGCTGCTTCGTGAGAATTGTGATTTTATCGGATATATGTTCTTTGACAGTATCAATCAGACATTTGAACCATGTCTGGCCAGAATTTGCGATATCTTATACCTCTATCTTACAAAAGTCCACCCGCTCTCTGCGAAAATCCCGCTGTCGCAGTCAGAACTTGCCAGCATTGCGGGAGCGTCCACTGCCCAGATGGAGCGCTCGATTTCGGATCCTGAAAAAAGAAGGGATCTTAGATACCTCCCGAAAACAAATAGAGATACTTGATGAAGAAAAATTACTGGCGCACTGTACGCTTGGAATGAGAAGCAACATTATCTGATTTTCTAATAAAATAGCTATGATTCAAACAATTTGAATCATAGCTATTTTAAAAAAGATTTGTCAAGAGCGAATGGGATATAATTTTACACCAATCCCCATCTATTCATAATATTTTCCAGTTCCAAGAATGGTACCAAACAACCCGAATACCCAAATCAAAGTAACCGCTTTTTGAGACGATTCCCACAAGCCTGCCGTAACCAGGAGAAAGCTGACAACAGGAAATAGGATCATGGATCCCAGCATCCAGTATCGGCAGCATTTTACAATATACGGCCAGTTACTGTTGTGAATCCGAATAAACGGAATATTCATTCGGAAGACCCCGTCGGACACATAATGAAGTTCATTTTCATCATAATAAGTCGGAAGCTGTTCTTTTGCAAATAAGCAGAACCATGCACCAAATAAGGCAAATAAAGCTTCTAAAACAAAGATGTCCTTCTGGATCAGATTTACATCCTGCCATATTAAAATTCCGAATTCCAATATGCTGAATCCCAGGACAAACAAATACCACATTTTGTGAAAACCAGAATGTACGTGTTTTTGATTGTCTGACAAATGAATGGTTTTTCCCAGCAGTTCATCCATCTCCTGCGGCTCAAGTGCGGCATGAATCCGCTCACCTTTTAGCAGCTCTGCGACTGTTACTCCCAGGATATCTGCCAGAGGTTCCAATAAGGCGATATCCGGGAGACTCAGTCCACGTTCCCATTTTGATATCGCCTTATCAGAAAGAAACAGTTTTTCTGCCAGTTCCTTCTGTGTGTAACCTTTTTCTTTTCTCAGCGCTGCTACAAATCTCCCAAACTTTTGATTGTCAATTTCATACATGAAAAACATCACTCCCTATTGTTTTGATGTTTTCAGTATAAAGAATCCCTGAATTTTTGGCAATCGACTGTCGGTAGAATCGCATATTTTTGCTGTTTAAAACATACTGTCCCTTAAAATATCATGATCTCTCAGCAGTTTTTCAATCACAGTTCCTTTTACGATCCGTATCAATGGTTTTTTCAATGCATTGAGCGGTCCCGGCAGTTCAATCTCCAGCGGAGATCTTCCGTCCATCAATTTAACGGAACTGTCTAAAAGTTCTCGTACATCATACACACTGCCCCACACTTCCGGTACCCCGCGGTCTACACCGAGCAGTCCATAGACAGCTTCCATTGCTGTACTGACAGAATATTCTGT
>SKEW01002089.1_pt1 | contig 10102 bp, 10 predicted proteins | sample 4841441 | NCBI WGS metagenome assembly SKEW01 (sample SAMN11008799, study PRJNA524170) | human gut metagenome | isolation source: fecal sample from pouch patient p41 | place: Israel: Tel-Aviv | reverse complement strand
CTCGTATATCGAGGAAGGACTCAAAACGGCAGAGGATTCCGACCGGGAAAATCTGCTGTTCAACCAGATTGTATCCTATGAAAAACGGGCGGATTTTGATACCGCGAAGTCGCTGATGGCGGATTTTCTGGCAGCATACCCGGAAAACACCGCGGCGCAGCGGGAAAATACGTTTCTCCAGAACCGATAACAGACGGAGGAAGTTGGATTGTTTGATTTAAGAGAAGAACAGGAGTGCGTGATTCTGGTCGGCGTACAGGAAAACGGCGGCGCAAACGCAGAAGAATCGCTCGACGAGCTGGCGGAACTGGCCAGCACCGCCGGTGCGAAGGTGGAGGGCCGCCTGGTGCAGGTGCGGGAGGCCATTCATCCGGGAACGTACATCGGAAAAGGAAAATTAGAGGAATTGAAAATTCTGGTGCGCGCCTGCGATGCGACGGGCATCATCTGCGACGATGAGCTCTCCTCGATCCAGTTAAAAGGGCTGGAGGAAGCACTGGAATGCAAGATCATGGACCGTACGCTTTTGATCCTGGATATCTTTGCGGCGCGCGCCGTGAGCAGCGAGGGTAAAATCCAGGTTGAGCTGGCCCAGTTAAAGTACCGTGCGTCCCGACTTTCCGGCCTTGGCACATCGCTTTCCCGTCTCGGCGGCGGAATCGGTACGAGAGGACCGGGAGAGAAAAAGCTGGAAACCGACCGGCGCCTGATCCGCACGCGTATTACGCAGTTAAAACGTGAGCTTGAGGAAGTACGCCAGCACAGAGAGCTCCTTCGTGAAGGCAGAAAACGTTCCAAAATCCCGGTAGCGGCGCTCGTAGGCTATACGTCAGCGGGAAAGAGCAGTCTTTTAAATGCACTGACAGGATCGGAAATTCTGGCAGATGCAATGCTGTTTTCCACGCTGGATACGACGACGCGGTCACTGACCCTTCCGGATGGACAGGAAATCCTGCTGACCGATACGGTTGGATTTATCAATAAGCTGCCACATCATCTGATCGATGCATTCCGCAGTACGCTGGAGGAAGCACGGTATGCCGACTATATTCTCCACGTTGTGGATACGTCAAATCCGCAGATGGAGCTGCAGATGCAGGTGGTATATGACACACTGCGGGAACTGAAAGTTGAGGACAAAAAGATCGTCACCCTGCTGAACAAGCAGGATAAGCTTCTCGCCCCGATGGTTGTAAAAGATTTCCGGGCAGACGCGAGCCTTGCGGTCTCTGCCAAAACAGGACAGGGACTCGAAGACCTCAAAAATTTACTCTCCTCGTGGATGATGGAGGGAAAAATCTATATCGAGCGCCTCTATCCGTACGATAAGGCGGGAACGATTTCACTGATCCGCGGATACGGAATTCTGCTCGAAGAAGAATATCTGCCGGAAGGCATCCGCGTAAAAGCCTATGTACCGAAGGATATCTACCCAAGGGTATAGAAGTATGACTTGCGGGCTTACAAACGGATCTACCTTGCGTTAAGCGCCGTACAGCGCCGAAAAATGGAAGTGAAAGAGCACAAGTGAAAGTACCATATCTAGTAATGTTAAAAAATCAGACACTAGATATGGTACTTTTTACTATTGACGTGAGAAACAGGCTCTGCTATCATATGGTTCAGGCACTGCAAAGAGCGGAAGAGAACAAGCCTTGCAGAAACGGTTGAATAACAGGAGGGATTCGATGTTTCAGGTAGAAAAACGAGACGGAACGATTGCAGAGTTCCAGATGAAAAAGATTACCGATGCGATTGGAAAGGCATTCGGTGCAAAAGATATGCAGTTCAGTGATGACATGCTTCAGATGCTGGCATTACGCGTAACAGCGGACTTTCAGTCCAAGATTAAAGACGGAAAAATTTCCGTAGAATCGATTCAGGACAGCGTGGAAAACGTGCTGATCCAGTGCGGTTACGCAGAGGTGGCAAAGGCATACATTCTGTATCGTAAGCAGAGAGAAAAAATCCGAAACATGAAATCGACCATCGTAGACTATAAAGAGATTGTAGACAGCTACGTAAAGGTAGAGGACTGGCGTGTCAAAGAGAACTCGACCGTAACGTATTCTGTCGGCGGTCTTATTTTAAGCAACTCCGGTGCAATCACGGCTAATTACTGGTTATCTGAGATTTATGATGACGAGATCGCCGAGGCACACCGCAACGCGGATATTCACATCCACGACCTGTCGATGCTGACCGGCTACTGTGCAGGATGGTCGTTAAAACAGCTCATCAAAGAAGGACTTGGCGGCATCAACGGAAAGATTACTTCTTCTCCGGCAAGACATCTTTCGGTTCTGTGCAACCAGATGGTCAACTTCCTCGGCATTATGCAGAACGAGTGGGCAGGTGCGCAGGCATTTTCTTCATTTGATACGTATCTGGCGCCGTTCGTCAAAGTGGACAACTTAAGCTACGGCGAAGTGAAGAAGTGCATCGAGGCGTTTATCTACGGCGTCAACACACCGAGCCGCTGGGGAAGCCAGGCACCGTTCTCCAACATCACACTCGACTGGACCGTACCGGATGACCTCGCAGAGCTTCCTGCGATCGTCGGCGGCAAGGAGATGGACTTCAAGTACAAAGACTGTAAAAAAGAGATGGATATGGTCAACAAAGCGTTCATCGAGACGATGATCGAGGGAGATGCCAACGGAAGAGGCTTCCAGTACCCGATCCCGACCTACTCCATCACATCCGATTTTGACTGGTCCGATACGGAGAATAACCGTCTGCTGTTCGAAATGACTGCAAAATACGGTACCCCGTACTTCTCCAACTACATCAACAGCGATATGAAACCAAGCGACGTGCGCTCCATGTGCTGCCGTCTCCGCCTGGATCTGCGTGAGCTTCGAAAGAAAACCGGCGGATTCTTCGGTTCCGGCGAGAGCACCGGATCGGTCGGCGTTGTCACCATCAATATGCCGCGTATCGCATATCAGTCCAAAGATGAGAAAGAATTCTACCGCCGTCTCGATCATATGATGGATATTGCCGCACGTTCGTTAAAGACGAAACGTGAGGTCATTACCCGCCTCCTGGACGAGGGACTGTATCCATATACGAAACGGTACCTTGGAACGTTTGAGAACCACTTCTCAACCATCGGTCTGATCGGTATGAACGAGGCCGGCTTAAATGCCGCATGGCTCGGAAAGGGTCTGGAGGATCCGAAGACACAGCAGTTTACGAAAGAAGTTCTGAACCATATGAGAGAGCGTCTTTCTGATTACCAGGAGGAGTACGGCGATCTGTACAACCTTGAGGCAACTCCGGCGGAGTCGACCGCATACCGTCTGGCAAAACACGACCGTGCAAAATGGCCGGATATCAAGACCGCAGGCCATGAGGGAGATACCCCGTACTACACCAACAGCTCCCATCTGCCGGTGGACTATACCGAGGATATTTTCTCTGCGCTTGATATTCAGGATGATCTGCAGACGCTGTACACCTCGGGAACTGTCTTCCATGCGTTCCTTGGCGAAAAACTGCCGGACTGGAAAGCAGCAGCTTCCCTTGTGCGGAAGATTGCAGAGAACTACAAACTGCCGTACTACACGCTGTCCCCGACGTATTCTGTCTGTGCGAACGACGGCTATCTCGCCGGCGAGCACTTTACATGTCCGATCTGCGGAAAAGAGGCAGAGGTTTACAGCCGTATCACGGGATATTACCGTCCGGTCAAGAACTGGAACGACGGAAAACGCCAGGAGTACAAGAACAGAACTGTATATGATATCATCCACTCCAAATCGCCGGAGCAGAAAATGAAATCGTACGGCGCAGCAGAGAAACTGGCAGAGCAGGCCGCTGGAAAAGAAGAGCCGAAAGCCGCTGCAGCAGCAGATAAAATCGAGGAAGACGGCATGTACCTGTTCACGACAAGCACCTGCCCGAACTGCAAAATGGCAAAAGAAATGCTCGCCGAGGAGCAGTATGAGGTGATCGACGCAGAGCGTCACCCGGATCTTGCCGCACAGTACGGCATCATGCAGGCACCGACTCTTCTCGTTGTGGAGGACGGCCAGGCGCAGAAGATTGTGAATGCTTCCAATATCCAGAAATATGTGGATGAATATCTCTCCTAAATCTGTGCGCATATAGTTGCAGGAAAGAACAAACAGAGTTATAATAGGAAAAAGTGATACCCTCGCCCGGGCATCCCGGGTGGGGGTATTATTATGGCGCTGAGCACAGCAGAAATCGGCCCGGTGGACCGGTTTCACTTACAGAAGGGAGAAAAATTATGGGATACAGCCAGGACACAATCTGTGTACAGGGAGGATGGCAGCCGAAAAACGGTGAGCCGCGTGTACTTCCGATTTACCAGAGCACAACATTCAAATATGCAACCAGCGAGGAAATGGGAAAACTGTTCGATCTGGAGGAGGAGGGATATTTCTATTCCCGTCTGCAGAACCCGACGAACGACGTCGTAGCACAGAAAATCTGCGATCTGGAGGGCGGCGTGGCAGCCATGCTCACATCTTCCGGCCAGGCGGCAACGATGCTTGCTGTTACCAACATCTGTGAGGCAGGCGACCACGTTGTCTGCGCGGCAAAGGTTTACGGAGGAACCTCCAACCTGCTCGCCGTTACCTTAAAACGATTCGGCATCGAGACTACCCTCGTGGACCAGGATGCGCCGGCAGAGGAGCTGGAAAAAGCATTCCAGCCGAACACCAAAGCTGTCTTTGCCGAGACGATTTCCAACCCGGCAGGTGTTGTACTTGACATTGACAAGTTTGTTAAACTTGCACATGAGCACGGCGTTCCGATGATCTGCGACAACACCTTTGCAACCCCGATCAACTGCCGTCCGTTCGAGTTCGGTGTAGATATTGTCACCCATTCCACCACAAAATACATGGACGGCCATGCAATGGCGCTCGGCGGAGCGATTGTTGATTCCGGAAACTTCGACTGGGATGCGCATGCAGACAAATTCCCGGGTCTTACCACACCGGACGAGTCGTATCATGGTGTTATTTACACCCAGAAATTCGGCAAAAAAGCATACATCACAAAAGCAACCGCACAGCTGATGCGCGATATGGGAGCATGCCAGTCCCCGCAGAATGCATTTCTGACGAATGTCGGCCTGGAGACCCTGCACCTGCGCGTGGAGCGTCACTGCAGAAATGCCGAGAAAGTGGCAGAGTTCCTGAAAAACCACCCGAAGGTAGCATGGGTTGAGTACGCAGGCCTTGCAGACAGCAAATACCATGCGTTGGCAGAAAAATACATGCCGAACGGAACCTGCGGCGTTCTCTGCTTCGGACCAAAGGGCGGAAGAGACGGCGCGATGCGCTTCACGAACGGCCTGAAAATGGTAGCAATTGTAACACACGTTGCCGATGCAAGAAGCTGCGTTCTGCACCCGGCAAGCCATACCCATCGCCAGCTGAACGATCAGCAGCTCATCGAAGCCGGTGTTCTGCCGGATCTGATCCGTCTGTCAGTCGGCATCGAGGATGTGAACGATATCATTGCAGACCTTGATCAGGCGCTTGCGAACGTATAAAGATACAAAAAACAGGATGTGAAAAGGAGCGTATTGGTAAAATGGAAGAAATGGCAAAGAAACGCGTAAAAGATTCTGAGACAGAGCAGTCGTATCTTCTGATGCACCGCCATATCAACGGCTATGGCCGTCTGTTCGGCGGCCAGCTGGTCGCGTGGATCGATGAGCTTGCCGGTCTGGTGGGACGCCGCCACTGCGGCCACGAAATTACTACCGCGTGCATCGACAATCTGAACTTCAAGCATCCTGCTTTTCTGAATGACACCGTCGTGCTGGTCGGAAGAGTGACGTATGTCGGACGCACCTCAATGGAGGTGCGCGTCGACACGTACGTGGAAGAGCTTGCGACCGGCATTCGGAAAATGATCAACCGTGCCTACGTGGTGATGGTGGCCATCGACGAGAACGGCCGCGCACTTCCCGTCCCGGGCCTGATTCTGGAATCCCCGGAGCAGGAGGCCGAGTGGGAGGGCGGAAAACGCCGGTATGAACTGAGGAAAGAGCGTCACAGAGAGGGCTTCTAAAAGAGGCTCTCTTTTTTTCGAAAAATTCCATTGACATTTCTGTTTCTTACGCCCTATAATGCCAGATGATGGTTCGCAAGAACTAACAGAAATTACCATAAAGCAACTACAAAAGAATCAGGAGACACAAAAATGAAGAAACTGAATCGAGGGAGGATTATCTGGAAGCGGCGTATGTTTTAAAACTCCGCAGAGGCTACGTCCGAAATGCGATGATCTGCAGATATATGGGGTATTCACAGGCAAGTATCTCGGCCGGCATCAAAATGCTGCGGGAAGACGGCTGTCTGGTCCGCGACAGTGACGGTTTTCTGGACATTACAGAAAAAGGCGAGACACTCGCAAAGAAAATTTAAAAAACTGATTTTGAGAAAATCCCGCTTCGTCCCTTGACAGGCGGGATTTTCCATGTTAAGGTAAAGACAGTTATACGACTGACGGAAGTGGAAATGACCACAGGGAGTATAGCGTGAGAAGAGGCCGACCGTCTGGGCAGAAGAATGCTTGGGGGAGTGGGTCTGTTTTTTTATCCAAAAACAGAAAATCCCATTCCAGCCACCTTGAAAAGGAGATCAGAAGATGAAAAAAGTATCACTGGAACAGGAATTAAAAGGAAATGCATATCCAGGAAGAGGAATTGTGATCGGCAGATCCAAAGACGGCACAAAAGCCGTTGCCGGATACTTTATTATGGGCAGAAGCCAGAACAGCCGCAACCGTGTCTTTGTTGAGGAGGGTGAGGGAATCCGCACACAGGCGTTTGATCCGTCGAAGCTGGAAGATCCGAGCCTGATCATCTACGCACCGGTACGCGTTCTGGGAAATGATACGATCGTAACAAATGGAGACCAGACCGATACCGTATACGAAGGACTGGAGCAGGGAAAAACGTTTGAGGTATCCCTTCGAAGCAGAGAGTTTGAGCCGGATGCACCGAACTACACGCCTCGTATTTCCGGTGTGATGCACGTAGAGAACGGAACGTACGGCTACCAGATGTCGATCTTAAAGAGCAACAACGGCGATCCGTCCCAGTGCAACCGCTACACCTTCTCCTATGATAACTGTGTAGCAGGGGAAGGCCATTTCATCCCCCCCTACATGCACGACGGCAATCCGCTGCCAAGTTTTGAGGGTGAGCCAAAACTGGTCGAGATTCCGGATGACATCGATGCCTTCACCGAACTGCTCTGGAGCAGCTTAAACGAGGACAACAAGGTGTCCCTCTTCACACGCTATATCGACATTGCAACCGGCAAGTATGAGACAAGAATCGTGAATAAAAATAAATAAGAAATCGAGTGTTTTGCGAAAGGAGAAAATCATGAAAGAATTAGCGTTAAAATACGGATGCAACCCGAACCAGAAACCTTCCAGAATTTACATGGATGATGACAGAGATCTTCCGATCGAAGTATTAAGCGGCCGTCCGGGCTATATCAATTTTCTGGATGCCTTCAATGGCTGGCAGCTGGTACGTGAGCTGAAAGCAGCCACCGGTCTTCCGGCAGCAACTTCCTTCAAGCACGTTTCCCCGGCAGGTGCAGCCGTAGGTCTTCCGCTGGACGAGACCCTGCGTAAAATTTACTGGGTAGACGATATGGGAGAGCTTTCTCCGTTAGCATGCGCTTATGCAAGAGCCAGAGGCGCAGACCGTATGTCTTCTTTCGGCGACTTTATCGCACTTTCTGATGTCTGCGACAAAGACACCGCATCCCTGATCAAACGCGAGGTTTCTGACGGTGTCATCGCTCCGGGATTTACCGATGAAGCACTGGAAATCCTGAAAGCAAAGAAAAAAGGTAACTACTGCGTCATCAAAATCGACGAGAATTACCGTCCGGCTCCGCTCGAGCACAAACAGGTCTTCGGCATTACCTTTGAGCAGGGCCGCCAGGAGCTGCCGATCGACGATGAGCTGCTCTCCAATGTGGTAACCGAGAACAAAGAGATTCCGGAAGCAGCAAAACGCGATCTGAAGATTGCACTGATTACCTTAAAATATACCCAGTCCAACTCCGTATGCTTCGTCAAAGACGGTCAGGCCATCGGTGTCGGCGCAGGCCAGCAGTCCCGTGTGCACTGCCCCCGTCTTGCCGGACAGAAAGCCGACAACTGGTTCCTGCGTCAGTGCCCGAAGGTGCTGGATCTGCAGTTCGTAGACGGCATCCGCCGTGCAGACCGTGACAATGCGATCGACGTTTACATCGGCGAGGAGTACATGGATGTTCTCACAGACGGCGCATGGGAGAAGATCTTCAAAGTAAAACCGGAAGTCTTCACAAGAGAAGAGAAACGTGCATGGCTCGACCAGATGAAGGGCGTAACCTTAGGTTCCGATGCCTTCTTCCCGTTCAGCGACAACATCGAGCGCGCACACAAGAGCGGCGTCGAGTACATCGCAGAGCCGGGCGGATCGGTTCGTGACGACGCTGTCATCGAGTGCTGCAACAAGTACAACATGGCGATGGCATTTACAGGAATCCGTCTGTTCCATCACTAAAAAGAAATGCGTTTTATATTTATATAAGAAGAAAGAATCCGGTCTCTGGGCGGCCGGATTCTTTCTTTTTTCGCACATGCGGCAAAATATGCATAGTCGGAATCCGGGTTTTTGCGCTATACTGGACACGGAGGATTTGTGAATGAAAGCAAGAGAAAAGATCTGGAAAATGATCAAAACAAAAATTCTGGGGGCGAGGGTCCGGTACCGCCTTTTTCTGTCGAAAACCCCTGTTCTTTTTCGGAAAAGTGTGATAAAATACCCCATGGGCGTATCTTTTGCCCGCTGCAAAAAGGAGGATGAGGAATATGCGGCAGATGGAATTTAAAATGGAGCGACAGGGACTTCTCGAGGAAGGCCAGGAAGTCAACGTGACAGAAAGCGCACTGCCTACCTCCTATTATTATACGATTACCCCGGCAGTGGCCATGAGCAGGAATTATCAGGCGTATGAGAGGCTGCAGTCCCGGAAGGGAATCGTAAAAGAAGTAAAAGAGACACCGAGAGGATTCTATACGGTAGTGGAGTTTGATGAAGATGAGCCGACCTGACGAGAACAAAAATGAGCACCCGGTGGTGCATCCGATTCCGCCGGTTTACCGCGCCGATTCCCGGATTCTGATTCTCGGCAGTTTTCCGTCCGTAAAATCCAGGGAGACCGGATTTTTTTACGGCCATCCGCAGAACCGTTTCTGGAAAGTGACGGCAGCCGTGTGCGGGGAAGAGGTGCCGCAGACCGTGGAAGAGAAGAAGGCGTTTCTGCTCCGGAATCATATCGCTGTCTGGGATGTGATCGCGTCCTGCGTCATCACAGGCTCGAGCGATGCGAGCATCCGCGATGTTGTGCCGAATCCGCTGCAGGACATTCTGGAATGCGCCGACATCCGGCAGATTTACTGCAACGGGGCGACCGCGTGGAAGTATTACCGGAAGTACCAGGAGAAGCAGCTGGGACGGGAAGCGGTTCGTCTTCCGTCGACGAGTCCCGCGAACGCCGCATGGTCTGTGGAGCGGCTGCTTGGCGAGTGGAGCCAGTGCGGAGAAGTCTTACGAAACGGAGAGTGACAGGATGAAAAAAGAGTACGAGACCGTCTGGGAGATTTTTAATGAGTGTGCCAATAATCAGATGCGGGACGTCTTTTTCGACGAGATCGAGACGGATGACCCGGAGGCGTATATCCGTCAGAAATTTCCGGACAAAAACTTAAAATATGAAAAAACGGTGGAAGCGGACGGATCTCTGGTCTTTGACATTGAGACCTCCGGCATCCGCCAGCGGTTTACGTTTACAGAAATCTGAATCGCGCAGAAAATACCAGAAAAGCGGAGAAAAAAACGATGAGTGAAGAAAAACACACGCATGTGCATGTGCTGGAAGACGGCACCGTGATCGAGCATTCCCACGATCACGCCCACGGGCACCATCATACAAATACAAAAGCAGTCTTAAACCGCCTCTCCCGCGCGATCGGACACATGGAGTCGATCAAGCGGATGGTAGAGGAAGGCCGGGACTGCACTGAGGTTCTGATCCAGCTG
>SKEW01001863.1_pt1 | contig 10118 bp, 9 predicted proteins | sample 4841441 | NCBI WGS metagenome assembly SKEW01 (sample SAMN11008799, study PRJNA524170) | human gut metagenome | isolation source: fecal sample from pouch patient p41 | place: Israel: Tel-Aviv | reverse complement strand
GTATTGATACTGAGCATGCCTATGTTATCAACAAAGTTGATTCAAGTAACTATGCTAAAGGACTTGAAGGTGCGGTCTTTACGGTTTATAAGGCTGATGGTGATTGTGATGATAGCAATGATGAAGTCGTCGGAGAATATGTCAGTGATGAAAATGGACATATTTCGATTTCAAAAACACTGATGGAAGCAGGTAAATGTTATCAAGTTTATGTTCCGTTTCTTGGATGGATTACAGTAGGTTGGACCGATCCAAAAGAAAATTTTGAAGATAATCAAGCCTATTATTTCAAAGAAACCTCTGCGCCACCTGGTTATGAATTACCTAAGAATCCAGAAAAGCATTATTTCTACTACTCTCCAAATGAATGTGATGCTTATGATGATTATTATAAAAAGGTATATGGAGCTGTTAACTTAGCTAAGACGAGTGCTTCGATTTATGTTGAAAATAAAAAGATCAAGCAAACGAACTTAACCGTTAAGAAACAATGGTTAAAATCTGACGGCACTAAAACTGAGCGTACGGATGGGTCAATTACTTATGACGTGATTCAGGTAGCTACTAACCAATGTGGTCAGTCTTTCGAGTATGTTTATAAAGCTGGTGAAGTATTGACCCATGCTGATAACTGGACGCGAACATATAAGAATTTACCAGTTTCTGGTTATGACGCTTGTGGAAATAAGTATGATTTTACTTACTATGTTCGTGAACAAGCTGTTTCTGGTTATGATACTAGTTATTCTGATGGTTCTGACAGTTCGAAAAATCCAGCCGATATGGCAACGGATGCTGAGGATGGTCAGATTACCATTAAAAATAAATCTCAAAAGCAATATGAATTGCCTGAGACTGGTGGTAGTGGCGTGAAGATGCACTATGTACTTGGTGTGGCTCTCGTCCTACTTACTACAGGATCGATAATCCTGAAAGCTTACAAAACATATCAAGCAGGAGGTGACTCCTGATGATAAGAGATTATGATAAAGGTGGTGGTGCCTGATTCACTACTGTAAAGATTTAGGTTATAACTTCGCTTTAGGAGTTTACACAATTTAGTTTTCAAAAAAAGAAAGAAGGAAAAGGATTTTATAATGAAGAAGTTTAAATTGCTCTTAGCAGCTTTTGTTGCTACGCTTTTCGCATTCGTTGGTGGGAATGCATTTGCTGATGGTGCCACTTATAGCTTAACAATTAAAGGTACTCACGTAGGTCATACTTACGAAGCTTACCAAATTTTTGCTGGTGATATTTCATCAGACGAAAAAACTCTTTCAAACGTAAAATAGGGATCTGATGTAACACCATTTGATTACAAAGGAATTACAGAAGCTGATAAAATTGCTGAAGAAATTTCTAAGCCTGGAAAAGTTGATGAAAACAACGAAACAAAAGCTGCTAAAGATTTCTCAAAATTGGCTGGTGCACATCTTACAACAACTCCTCATAAGGTGACAAGTACTGAAACAACAACTGTTATTTTCGGCTTAGCACCAGGTTATTATTTGGTAAAAGATGTTGATGGTTCACAAACTGCTGACCCTTCAAAAGAAAGCGAAAAAGCAACTGCCTATACTCGTTTTATTATGCAAGTTGTAGGTAATTCAGAAGCACAATTGAAAAATAACGTTCCAACTGTTGAAAAGAAAGTAAAAGAAAATTCAAACTCTGAATGGCAAGATGCTGCTGACTATGATATGGGTGATACTGTTCCATTTCAATTGACAGCAGAATTACCTAAAAAACGTGTTGATGATTATAATCACTACTATGTAGAATTTACAGATACTTTGTCTGCTGGTTTGACATTTAAAGAAATCACAAAAGTAACAGCAGATGGTACAACTTTGACAAAAGATCAATACCAAGTTACTACAACAGAAAAAGATGGTAAAACTGTACTTTCTATTGTAATTACTGATGTGAAAGCTGTTGCTGATATTACTCAAGACGAGAACAAAGTTGTTGTAGAATACAACGCAACTCTTAACGAAAATGCTGTTATCGGTTCAGCAGGTAACACAAACGATGTTGAATTGACTTACTCAAACAACCCTAACGCTACTGGTGATGGTACAACTAAACCAGCAGATACTGGTAAAACTCCAAAAGATACTGTAAAAGTCTTCACTTACCAAACAATCATTAACAAAGTTGACCAAGATGGTAAAGCTTTGTCAGGTGCAGAATTCACTCTTGTTAAGAAAAACAAAGATGGTTCAACTAAGAATGTAGATGTAGTTAAAAATGCTGAAGGAAAATCATTCACTTTCAAAGGTCTTGATGCTGGTAACTATGTTCTTGAAGAAACAAAAACACCAGATGGTTACAACACAATCAAAGCAATCGAATTCACAATCGACGCTGACTATGATAAAGAAGCTGATGATTCATTGAAAGCAGATATCGTCAACCGTAAAGGTTCACTTCTTCCTTCAACTGGTGGTATGGGAACAACAATCCTTTACGTTATCGGTTCAATTCTTGTTCTTGTCGCAGCTATTCTTCTTATCACTAAAAAACGCATGGATGCTGCTAAATAAGCATAAGATTAGTTTGTAAACGTTGGGTTAGCAAGCATTGATAAATCATTAACCTTGTTAATCTGGCAAAGGGAGTGGCAAGGAGCACGAGCTCACTTTCTGCTCCCTTTACTCTTGCAACGGTGGGGAGAGCTCTTTAATATGTTGAAAAAATTCAAAGAAAATTTTTTGACAAATTCACTTATTTTTATCTTAATAATCGGGCTGTCCCTCTTGTTGTATCCGACAGTTAGCGATTATTGGAATTCATTTCACCAATCAGAAGCGGTAGCAGGATATGTCCAGAAGGTTCAGGACATGGGTCAAGATAAGAAAGATAAGATGTTAGCAGATGCCAAGGCTTATAATCAGACCTTAGCTAAGGGTGTTATGCCTGATTTGAATTTATCAAATTCTGAGAAGTCTGTTTATAATAAAACCCTTGATGTGACTGGTACGGGGATTATGGCTTATGTTGAAATTCCTAAGTTGAATACGACTTTGCCGATTTACCATGGTACGGACGATAGTGTCTTGCAGGTGGCTATTGGGCATATCCCAGGGGCATCACTTCCTGTGGGTGGTAAAGGAACGCACGCTGTGATTTCAGGTCACCGTGGTTTAGCGTCTGCGAAGTTGTTTACGGATATTGACCGCTTGGTTGAGGGCGATACGTTTATCATTCAGGTTTTGGACGAGACCTTGACTTACGAAGTGGACCAAATTTTGACGGTAACGCCAGATGACGTGTCGGCGTTAGCAATCGACCCAGAGCAAGACTATGTGACTTTGATGACTTGTACGCCGTATGGAGTCAATACTCACCGTCTCTTGGTTCGTGGTCACCGTATCGCTAATCAGGAAAATGCTGCGCGTGTGACATCTGAAGCCAGTCAGGTGAAACCATTGATGGTTGCGCCATTCCTTGGAATATTTATTTTAATCGTGCTTTTATTGGTGGTAAATGTTTACCGCAGATTACGACATTAATGCAAAAGCAGCTGGACATTTCGTGTCCAGCTGCTTTTTTTGATTGAAGAAAATTTTTTGCTATTTGCTTTAATTTCCTTGCTTTTCAATTTTTAGCTCAAACTGTTTGAACGACGGTAGGCATCATTTTTGTGCTTGCTTTGCTCGCAAGTATTTCTGAAATTGAACAGCAACAATTATTATTTTTTCTTAGTTAGTGTGGTGGTAAAGCTGACAGTTCGGCGGAAAATCCAAGGCATTTCAAAGTTTTCGAGATGTGGGAGAGACTGCGTTTTTTATCCGCAAATAGGTGTCACGTGTTACTGTGGTTTTCGGGTTGCGAAGTCAACGAAGCGGAATTTTTCGAGTTTGTGTCTGCTTTCGGTGAATTGGAATTGGTGTTTGTTGGCGAGGTAAACTTTTGATTTGACAGAGACAACGTGGTGTTCGGCGCCGATGTCAAGGAGTAGTTTGTCACGGCCAGTTAGCTGGTCAATGGTGATTTCTTTTTGAGCGTAAGCGATGATGAGGTGGAGTTGGTTTTCAAGGTAATCGTAAATGGATTGTTCGGCGATTTCTCGTGTCATATTTGGCACGATTTTTTTGTCTAAATAATCAATGTCAAGGACAGAAGCGGTGCCGTCAACGACACGTTGGCGAATGATTCGCCAGACAAGGTTATTTTTCTTGAAACCTGTCAGCGCAGCTAATTTTTCATCAACGATAAGTTTATCAATGGCAATGACATTGGTTTTGGAATTGATATGGTGAGCGTCGACCAGCTCTTTATAGCTTGTGAGCTGTGAAACGGGAAAATCAATCTGTTCGTGCTTGATGACTTGAGAGCCAGAACCGTGAATTTTCTGGATAAGCCCTGCTTCAGCAAGGAGACTAAGCGCTTTGCGGATAGTGTCACGGCTCATATGGTAGGTCTGGGTTAGCTCGTTTTCGGTGGGGAGATAGTCACCTGCTTGGTAAATGCCAGAGGTGATATCGTGTTCAAGTTCTTTAAAGATTTGTTCGTATTTTTTCATGAGTTGTGTTGAAAAATTCCTTAAGTTTTATAAAGTTGTTTTTAAATTACCATACAACTTGAAAAAATTCAAGAAAAAATGTGCTTATTTATGCCAAACAACTTGCAGACAAAATAGAAAACGATTACAATAACCTTGTAAATAAAGCTAGCAACTATTTATAGACTAACGAAGGAGTCGGTTTTACCGAAGACATATGGGAAAATTTGAAAGAGATGCCCGTGAAATGCTTGAAGCTATCGGCGGGAAAGAAAATATTGCGGCGGTAACGCATTGTGCGACGCGGATGCGTTTTGTTTTAAATGATGAGAGTAAGGCGGATGTTAAGCGTTTGGAAGCCATCCCTGCGGTTAAGGGGACATTTACAAATGCAGGGCAATTCCAAGCGATTATCGGAAATGATGTCCCTATTTTTTATAATGATTTTACAGCGGTTTCTGGTATCGAAGGGGTATCAAAAGAAGCGGCTAAATCAGCAGCGCAGAAAAATCAAAATTGGTTACAACGTGCGCTTGCAATGTTGGCGGAAATTTTTACACCTATCATTCCAGCGATTATCGTTGGTGGTTTGATTTTAGGTTTTCGTAATATCCTTGAAGGTGTAGAATGGTCAGCATTGAATGGTAAGACGATTGTTGAGGTTTCTCAATTCTGGTCTGGTGTGAACTCATTCTTGTGGTTGCCAGGTGAAGCGATTTTCCACTATTTACCAGTGGGAATCGTTTGGTCTGTGACACGTAAAATGGGAACTAGCCAGATTCTGGGAATTGTTCTGGGGATTTGTTTGATTTCTCCAAACCAACTGTTAAATGCTTATAATGTTGCCAGCACATCAGCTGCTGAAATCGCGGCAAACTGGACTTGGGATTTTGGTTTCTTTACAGTTCAAAAAATTGGTTACCAAGCTCAAGTTATCCCAGCGCTTTTGGCAGGGTTGTCTTTGGCTTATCTGGAACGGTTCTGGCGTAAGCATATTCCAGAAGTGATTTCAATGATTTTTGTGCCGTTTCTATCATTGATTCCAGCATTGATTTTGGCACATACGGTGCTTGGTCCAATTGGTTGGACAATTGGTAAAGGTATTTCAGCAGTGGTACTTGCTGGATTGACTGGTCCTGTGAAATGGCTCTTTGGTGCTATTTTTGGTGCACTTTATGCGCCACTTGTTATTACTGGTTTACATCACATGACGAATGCGATTGATACACAATTGATTGCGGATGCTGGTGGTACTGGGCTTTGGCCAATGATTGCTTTGTCAAATATTGCTCAAGGTTCTGCTGTTTTGGCGTTTTATGTGATGAATCGTCATGATGAACGTGAAGCTCAAATTTCATTGCCAGCAGCGATTTCAGCTTATCTTGGTGTTACAGAACCAGCACTTTTTGGGGTTAACTTGAAGTATGTTTACCCATTTGTTGCAGGGATGATCGGTTCAGGTATTGCAGGGCTATTCTGTACAAGTTTCAATATCACGGCTAATGCGATTGGTATCGGTGGTTTGCCAGGTATTCTTTCGATTCAAGCAAAATATATAGGCTTATTTGCCATTGATATGGTGATTGCAATTATTATTCCATTTGTTTTGACATTTATTTTCCGTCGTGTTGGTTTCTTGACAAAAGCTGAAGATGAAGTGAAGTCAGATGAAAATTCACAAGTTCAGGCAGTTGTTGAGGCTAAAAAGGATGCGGAAGTGCCTGCAGGAACAGTGATTTCTATCCAAAGTCCGCTTGCAGGACGCGCTAAAAATTTGAGTGAAGCACCAGACCCTGTTTTTGCCCAAGGTGTTATGGGACAAGGTGTTGTGATTGAACCGACAGAAGGAGAATTGGTTGCGCCAGTTGACGGCGTGGTGTCAGTTCTTTTCCCAACAAAACATGCGATTGGTTTGGTTTCAGATGAAGGTCTTGAATTGCTGATGCATATCGGTATGGACACGGTAAATCTTGACGGAGACGGCTTTACAGCTCATGTTAAGCAAGGTGATAGAGTGTCGGTTGGTGATGCTTTGATTAGTTTTGACATGGCAGCTATTCAAGCGGCTGGCTATCCTGTGGCGACACCTGTTATTGTGACCAATCAAAATGATTTCCAGACGGATGTTACGCGAGAATTGCCGTGTGATGTTGCGCGTGGGGAAGCGATTTTTACAGCAAGTAAATTGTGATAAAGGAGCAAAAATTGGCATTTGATAAGAGAAAAGTCGTTTATCAGATTTACCCAAAATCTTATAAAGATACGACAGGCAATGGCGTAGGGGATTTGCGTGGGATTATTGAAAAATTACCCTATTTGGAAGAATTAGGTGTTGATGTCATCTGGCTCAACCCTTTCTATCCCAGTCCTCAACGTGATAATGGGTACGATATTTCAGATTACACAGCGGTCAATCCCTTATTTGGGACAATGGCTGATTTTGAAGAATTAAGTCAAAAAGCTAAGGAACATGGCATTGAATTAATGCTTGATATGGTTTTGAATCATTGTTCAATAGAGCATGAATGGTTCCAAAAAGCTTTAGCTGGGGACAAATATTATCAAGATTTCTTCATTTTACGTGATACGCCGACGAATTGGGTTTCAAAATTCGGTGGCAATGCTTGGGCACCATTTGGTGATACTGGCAAATATTATTTGCATTTGTTTGACATTACACAAGCTGACTTGAATTGGCGCAATCCGCATGTGCGTGAGGAATTGTTCAAGGTGGTTAATTTCTGGCGTGAAAAAGGTGTCAAGGGATTTCGCTTTGATGTGATTAATTTAATCGGTAAAGATGAAGAGCTGAAAGATAATACTGCTTTTGATGGTAAACCTGAATACACAGACCGTCCGATTGCGCACGATTATTTGAAAATGTTAAATCAAGCGACATTTGGTCAAGATGACAATAGCATGACGGTTGGTGAAATGAGCTTTACAGACATTCCAAATTGTATCCAGTATAGCAACCCTGACAGTCATGAATTGGATATGGTTTTCAATTTTCATCATCTTAAGGTTGACTACGAAAATGGTCAAAAATGGACGTTAAAATCATTTGATTTTGAAGAATTAAAAACACTTTTCCACACTTGGGGTGAAAAAATGAGTGAGGGTGGTGGCTGGTCAGCACTTTTCTGGAATAATCATGACCAACCTCGTGCGATTAATCGTTTCATAGATGTTAAAAACTTCCGTAATGAGGGAGCGACCATGTTAGCGGCAGCTATTCATTTGTCTCGTGGTACACCATATATTTACATGGGCGAAGAAATTGGTATGCTCGATCCAGATTATGACAGCATGGCTGATTATGTTGATGTTGAATGTTTAAATGCTTACCAAGAATTACTGACATCAGGCAAGACAGAAGCGGAAGCATTTGCCATTATTCAAGCAAAATCACGTGACAATAGCCGTACGCCAATGCAATGGGATGCTTCAGAGAATGCGGGATTTTCAACAGGCACACCATGGTTGAAAGTTGGTAAAACGTATCGTGACATTAATGTTGAAAATGAAAAAAGCGGACCAATCTTCACTTTCTATCAACAATTGATTCGTCTGAGAAAAGACTTGCCAATTATTGCGGAAGGAAGTTATCAGTCAGCTTATCAAGATAATCCTTATATTTATGCGTTTGAACGTCATTTTGACGGAAAACAGTTGTTGGTGTTGAATAACTTTTTTGCTAAAGAAGTTGAGCTTGATTTGCCAGAAGCTTATCAGTCAGGACAAGTTTTGTTAAGCAATTATCCAGAAACAAACCTTTCTGAAAAAATCACTTTAAAACCTTATCAAACACTTGCCATTTATCAAGAAAATTTATAAAGCAAGTAGGATAATGACCAGAATGGTAATTATCAATACAATGGCCAAACCGTAGCCGATTTTTCCAAGACAGCTGTGTGGATTAATGGAAATACCAAACGTTCTGATACGCGTCAAGTCGTTTGTTTGAGCAAATTTATCACATTCATACCGATTACCCAGTGATAATCATGCCAAGAATAGCAAGACATGATGTGCAAAGAAGCAGTTTAGACACTCCGTTAGACAACGATTTTCCCAAAAATATGTCAATACCCATAAGGATGATAAATAGTATTAAACAAGCATAGAGCATAATCACATGATATGGTGTATTTCCATTTCCCCCATAGCACTTTAAGACGAATCTGGCGGGTAAAAATATATGAGCAGGGAGATTTCCCTGCTCATTTTGTGTGTTGTCATTCTTCTTCTGGGTAAGTGAGGTTCCAGTCTTTGCGGAGTTTTGTCATAATGTCCATGACGTCTTTGGTGTAGTCAAGGTGCATGGCATTTTCTTGACCAGAAACGGCATTTTCCATGTCAGCGACTTCGTAGGAAAGAGCGAGTGCGGTACTTCCAGCTTCGATGACTTCTTGATGTCCGTCCTCGGTATAGGTAATCACCGCTTTTTGCCCACGAGGGTATTCGTAAAGTTCGATATAGCCTTTATCATAAGCGATTGTTCCACGTTTTGGTTGTTTGGCGTGAAGGCTTAATGTCAAGGTTGCCATTTCGCCTTGGCTATTCGTTAGCAAAATCCCAGCTTGTTCATCGACTCCTGTCGGAGTTAGTTTTACTTGGGAAGCAATTTGAGTCGGCGTTGATGTCATAAACCAACGGACAAAAGAAAGAGCATAGACACCAATATCAAGAAGTGCACCGCCAGCTAACTGACGATTAAAGAAACGGTTTGTCATATCGTATTCTTTGTAGCTACCAAAATTCATTTGAATGAGCTTCAATTCACCGAGTTTTCCAGTCGCAATGATTTCTGAAAGTTTGCGGTAAATTGGCATATGGAAAATGGTCATGGCTTCTGCTAAAATGACGTGATTTTCTTCAGCTAGCTTGATAGCTTCGTCCAATTCGTCAGCGTTAAGCGTAATTGACTTTTCACATAAGACGTGTTTGCCGTTTGCTAGGGCTTTGCGCAAAAAGTTAATGTGTGTATTGTGTGGCGTTGAGATGTAAATAATATCTACGTTAGGGTCGTCAAATACCTCATCAATAGTTTGATAAACTTTGTCAATGCCATATTTTTCAGCGAAAGCTAGCCCTTTATCATAAGTACGGTTAGCAACAGAATAGAGTTTTCGCCCTTGTTGTTGAAGTGCTTGCGCTAATTCATTAGCAATGACACCAGTTCCTAGGGTTGCCCAATTATAATGTTTTTTAGTCATAGTCGCCTCCTTGCCCTAAGTATAGCAAAAAAGTGTCAGAAAGTCCGTTATTCAATCTCTAACAAATGCGCTTTATATCTGCTATTCTCACGTTTTTTTGATAAAATGGTTCTAATAGATTAAAGGAGATTTTTTATGACTCGATATCAAGACGATTTTTATGATGCTGTCAATGGCGAATGGGAAAAGACAGCTGTCATTCCTGATGATAAACCGCGTACTGGAGGTTTTTCAGATTTAGCTGATGAGATTGAAGACTTAATGCTAGCAACTACAGATGAGTGGTTGGCTGGTAAAAATCTTCCAGACGATAGCATTTTGCAAAATTTTGTTAAATTCCACCGCATGACATCAGATTATGAAAAACGTGAAGCTGTTGGTGTAGCACCAGT
>SKEW01002074.1_pt1 | contig 10166 bp, 13 predicted proteins | sample 4841441 | NCBI WGS metagenome assembly SKEW01 (sample SAMN11008799, study PRJNA524170) | human gut metagenome | isolation source: fecal sample from pouch patient p41 | place: Israel: Tel-Aviv | reverse complement strand
ATCCTGGGTGCTGGACGTGAAATCCTGACCGGCAGACACGTCCGCCGTATCCTGGTGACCGGAGACCAGCGTCTTGGTGTAGATCTCCACCTGAGGCAGTTGTGTGGTCAGCAGCTCTGCCGTCCTGTTCTCCCTGACACGCAGCATGATCATGTTGTTGAAGTTTCCCTGAACCTGCGCCGTTTTGGCTGCATTACCGATACGCGCTTCAATATCTGACGATGTCTGGGTGTACGCGGTGACCTGCATACCGGCACCGCCCCCCTTGTTAATGAGCGGAATAAACTCATCCCCCATCAGTTCGTTAAACTCATCGCAGTGCAGGTTCACCACATTTTTGCCTTCCCCCTTACCGGGCAGACCGGCATGCATGCCGTGCTTGTAGATATGCCCCGCCACGCTCACCAGGTCCGCAAACATCGAATTCCCCACAGCACTGGCTACCACACTGTCGCTGAGTGCATCCAGGCCGATATAGACCACCGCCTTTTTACGGATCACCTGTTCCCAGTCAAAAATCGGTCGCGCATCGTTCATGTCCAGATAGTCCGGTGCCAGCAGCTCTGCGATCCTGCCCGTGGTGAGTTTTTCCAGCAGCGGCAGCAGGGACGCCACGATTTTGTCAAAATAGGTACGGTCATAGCGGACCGCACTGCGAAGCCCGTCCAGGATCGGATCGTAAATTTTTTTACCCTCCTCACTGCTCAGGGCCATCTCGATGGACCAGATACGTACCGCATCCGGCTGGTTCTGCATGGTGCGGGGAACATCCTCCTCGCTGATCACATTCTGGTTATTCGCAATCGCCTGCTCCAGTTCCGGCATGCGCTCGCGGATCACCTTTCCGGCATAGCGGATATAGAGATCGGCTATGTTGTTCACATACCGCACAATCAGCAGGTAGTCCGGGCGCTCACCGAGTGCCACCAGGGCGCGGGAAATGATGTTGACGAACCGCCAGGCGAACTCGCGGAAAGCCGCCGAGTTCCCTTCACCGGACAACTGCCCGGCCACACGGGAAGCCACTTCCGAAACACGCCCGAAGCGTCCCACCGCATTATATCGGGCCGAAATTTCCGGCCATCCCAGATGGAAAATATACAGTTCATCACCCCGCCCGGCACGGTGTGCTTCCGCCCAGACACGCAGCAGCAGATCAGCATCACCTTTGGGATCAAACACAATGGTCACCTCTCCCCTGCGGATATCCTGAGTGACCAGCAGTTCTGCCAGGCGGGTTTTACCGACACGGGTGGTGCCGTAGACAATGGTATGCCCCACACGCTCCCCCAGAGCCAGCGTCACATCCTGTTCATCCGGCTCAATACCATGCAGGGCGGGATTTCCCCCCACCGGCGGCAGAGGACGCACAGGATTCAGCGACGACTCATGCCGGAGCAGTTTCCCCAGCGCGGGCAGACGGTGTTCCGTTTTCATTTCCAGCCAGCGCGCCAGCCGGTAAAGTCCGCCCGGCTGCAGATAGTGTGCCACCTCCGGTCGCAGCGTATCCTGGAGACGCTGGGTATGCTTCTGGGTCCAGCGAAATCCCCGCCCCAGAAACAGCCGCTGACGGCTGAGCGGGATCTGCCGTGTACTCATCACATAGCGGGGCAGCCGGCGCAGATTACGGCGATACCGGATGATGTTCATCCCCTGCCGGAAACGCACCACGGCCAGCAGGGCAAATCCACCGGCAGTGGCGTAACTGACGGTGGGTGCCAGCGCCACCGCCCAGGGGGCTGTCACACAGATACATGCTGCTGTTGCTGCCACCACTGCCGTATTGAACTCCACAGCCGGTCTCAGCAATGCCTCAATGACATAGCGGTTGCTCATTACATGTCCCCCTTCCGTAAAAGACGTCGCCACCATGTGCGTGGCAAATCGTTCCCCGGTGATGCAGACAGCGCCTCCAGTCTGCGCTGTAATACCATCACCTCACGCCATGCGTCTGCTGCATTCAGCAGCAACGTCTTATACACCGCAGGCATATCATGTCCGCCGGCACGCACGTCATCCACTGTCAGCTGCGCCTCTGTGCTGAAACGGTCCACTTTCCAGCAGGCCAGGTCTTCGCGGGCAACACACTGCCGTCGGGTCTGCAGACGGATATACACACCATGCCGGGACAGCGCGTCAGTCAGGTTGTGGATTTCCCGGCAGGCAGACCAGAACGCCCGGTCTGTGTGATAAATACTCTGTGCCACGTTGTGAAGCTGTGTGCGCTCCTCCCCCTGCAGGTGAAACAGAAAGCGTGCCAGGCAACTGCGGTGATTGCCGTCTGCACTGACATACCAGTCAACGCCATCCGTGCTGACAAAACTCATCCCGGCATGCTGTTGCTCTGCCTGCGTGTAGTATCCCGGATTTTTTTCCAGTAACGGGATATTGATGTCCATACGGTTACCGCGCTCCAGCAGCTCCAGCCAGGTCATTCCGGCATACTGTGGATGGTCAGTTCCCACAATGCGGAACACATTGATGCTGCCCTGTCCCGTCCAGTAGTGCTCTGTAATAAAATCCGACATTGCCGCAAACGCGGTGGCATCCCATGCCAGTAACGGGTCATTCGCCCATTGCGGCATATCCCTCTGCACCTGTTCAGTAAATGAAACGTTCACACCCGCTCTCCTTTCTCCGGTGCAGTGTGAACGCTGCTCTCTGGCCAGTGCGCCACCGCACCACGTCCGCAGCCATATCCACAGTGTGGTGATACCCGGACGGATGCCGTTACCCGGCGCAGAATGCAGGCTGAAAACGCTTCCAGAACCACGGATGCCAGCAGCAGTGTCACTGCCACTCTGCGCAGCGACTGCGCATCGCCCTCTGCAGCTTCTCTGAAAGAGCGCGAAACCTGGCTGCATTCATCATCAGATGCAGCCAGTGCACGCCACTCCCCGGTGCTCACAGACGCCATAAAGGGACGCGACGGGCACTGCACTGTCATCACCATCCCTTCCGGCGCATCACGCCAGCGGGCGGATTCCACCCCGTAACGCTGCTCCAGTCCCGCCACACCACCGCCGGCGACCTTCGCGAAATACAGCATCATCACGCATCCTGTCAGCACGGATGGCCAGACAATCGTTATTCTGAATAAAAACATAAACATCCGTTTTACCGTCATCATCTCCGCGCTCCTCTGGTAAGTTCATCCGGCAGCAATGCCCCGTTCAGCAGTTTCAGCAGACGCTGCCCGCTGACCAGCTCAATATCCGGCCACAGCGCCAGCCGTGCCCGGCTGGCAGGTCCCGTACGACCGGTGTGAATAAAAAATCCACGGCAGCCTTCACGGCGCAGCAGGTCACCAAAATCATCAATATGCGACGGACGGATGGTCCGTCCGTAACGTTTGGCCTGAATCAGCCACCGCTCGCCGTCAATCAGCACCTGACCATCCAGGCCACCATCTCCGCTGTAACGTGTGTTACGGATGACCGCCATCCCCCTGCGTTCAAACGCCAGAAGCAGCAGTTCTTCAAACACATACGGGTTAATTTTTCGCAGGTATTTCACACCCGCCCCACCTTCCGGCAGCTTTGTCAGCACACGTTCAGCCGCAGCGCGGTAACGGCGGTGACGACGCTCACTGGCGCGTTCACGATGCCTGCATCGCCCCCACAGGCGCGGAAAAAACAGAAACAGCACGACCAGAACGCACAGCAGAATGCCGTGCCACGCGCCTTCCTGTAACAGGTCCGTCAGTTGTCTCTGCATCACGGCATCACCACACTGCTGATACCACTGTCCGTTATCAGCACCGGCCAGTGGTCAAGCTGCAGACGGCGGGCCAGTGCTGAACCGGAAGCCGGTACCATCATCACACCGGGAGCCAGCGCCCGCAGCGCCTGCAGACCGCTCTCATTCGTCACGCTCACCACCATACCGGCAGCCTTCCTTTCAAGCAGCGCGGCCGCATTCGCCTGCAGCCACTGACGGGAGAGTGCATCATCCCCCACGAGGAACAGTGCCCCCAGCCCCGGTAACTGCAGTGGCCTCGGCGTCACCTCTCCGGGAGACATTTCCGGCGTGGAAACAGGCAGCATCGCACTCTCCCCCTGCGGCAGCAGCGCCGTGACAGGCGACGACGTTCCGCTGTCCGCCTGGCGGTTTATTGCTTCATAAAACCTGCCGGCATCACTGCCACCAAGGTCAGCAATCACCCTGAGCTCCGCGCCGGCCTGAGCCGCGCACAGCAACAGACCCGTTGCGGTCGTCATGACATATCGTTTAAATCGTTTCATGGGGTTAACTCCCGGGGTTCTGTCCGGATATAACGGGGATTCATGGCAGTCACACCTGACGTACTGACCGCATCACGGTGGAGGCGGTCAATATGCCGCCTCACCAGCGCGATGTAGCGTACTGCGGGTGCGCCGCCTGCCGGATGGTGATAACAGCCGGCAGCCTGCAGCCAGCTGTCAGGATGGCGACGGCGACATTCTCTCAGGATGACCGCCGCCGTGTTCAGACTGGTGTACGGGTCAAATGCCGCCCATGTGGACGCAAAACGGTGCCCGTTCCAGCCCAGATTGACCTGGGCTATCCCCACATCAATCCGTCGGGCCGGATATCGTTTCAGAAAAACCTGGAGGGCCTGCCAGGCCTCCAGTCGACTGGCATAGCGGTATCCCCGGCCCGCCACATTGATGGTCCAGGGCCAGGGACGTGCCACTGCTGGTACCCTGTAATCCTCATTCCGTTTTTTCATTACAGCACCAATGGCGGAGGGGACCATGGCCGTCTCGGTCAGCGAGACGGCATAGAGTACTTCTGCCGGAACACCATGCTGTTCCGCCACACGCACGTATCCCTCCGGGATATCATGCAGCGCCGCCCCCGCCGGAATGCTGACTGCCATCAGCAGCAGCGACATCAGAAGGCTGCCACGCGCCATCCGTCAGCCCCCTGCTGAAGTACCACCGGCATTCTCCCCTCCCCAAACCGCAGCCAGCGACCGCCGTCATGGTTCAGCGTGATGTGGCGACTGCGCACACGGTCTGCCGGGATACTGTGCTCCCGGGCCCACTGCCTCAGCTTTTCATCATTTCCCTGACTGTCGACCCGGTAAATATCCACCTGACGACCGGATGAAAGCACGGCGGCCAGCCGCGCATCACAGGTACTGCAGTCTTTCGACCTGACAAACAGGGCAAGACGTCCCCCGGTGTCACGGGCGATGCCGGCAGAATTCCCCAGGCTGACCGGCATCACCCCCGGATACAACCGTTTCCAGGCGGCATTCACTTCACGCTGGAAAGCCAGTTCCTTCTCAGTGCGTTCATACTCAGCTTTAACCCATTTTTCGGCCAGCACCCTGCGCTCTGCATCCGTCCGCGCTTCAATCCCCAGTACCGTCAGCGGGTCCAGCCCCGGAGACTGAATACCGCGGGGACCTTCCATCAGGGTACGGTAACGCCGGTAATCTTCCTCACTGAGTCCCCACTGCCCGGCCTGCTGCTGCAGTTCCTGTGTGGTGGTACTGACCTGAGAGGATGAGGAGGTGCGCGTTCCCTGCTGCGTACTCTCCTGTACGGCGGCCATCGCCTGCAGGGACAGCAGCATGAGCGCCAGTGACAGACTTTTCAGCTTCATTTTCTCACTCCACCATGACCCGGACCTGACGACCATTCACCCGGAACGTGGCCTCGCCACGTCCTGCACGCTCAAGCACCCAGCCTGTCGTGCTCTCCCCTTCACCCAGTAACGTCACATCAGCAAGACTGCTGAATCCACGGGGGGCCACTGCCGCATACGTACGGCCTCCCCGCTGCTCTGTCCCGGTCAGAACAAACGGCGCGGTACGACTGACCACCGGCACGCCGGCAGACATTCGTTTCTTCTGTGGCGCAACCGCCGCTGTGCCCTTCATCGTCCCGCCCGCGCCTTTCGCAGATGACGGTGATACCGGGGTGACTGAAGTCTTCTCCACCTTCTCCAGTCGCTGCTCATACGTGCGAAGCGTTTCTCCCTGTTGCGCCAGTGAGGTCTGCAGTGATGCCAGGCTGGCGGCCATCTCTCCCGTACGCGCATGCTCTTCCTCCGTCAGTGCAGGACGCTTTTCCAGCTGAGAAATACGTTCCGCCACACTCTTCAGCTGTTTTTCGGTCTCAGCCAGCCTCTCCCTCAGTGGTACCAGTTCCGTTCCGGACAAGGCGAGCGCATCAGAATACGCCTTCATCTGCACCGCCAGCGCAGTCATTCGCCTGTCCTGCTCTCCCGTATAACGAACCAGACCGGCAACCGCGATCGCCATCATCACCACCGTCACCAGCCCTGCGAACAGACCGGGAGAGGGACGCCGTTTCGCCCTTCCTGACGGTGTGGTGCCACCTGAACCACCTGCAGCGGCTGATATCTCCTGTTGCTTTTCACTCATTTTTTCTGCTCCGCACCGGATACCTTCACCACCGCCGGTACCGGCGCCAGCTGGCGTGCCGGTAACTGATAACCCTCACGCAGACTGTGACAGACCACGCGCTGCACATCATCCACCTCAAGCTGCCATGCCGGCCCCGCCATCATCTGCAGCGCGCTCCGCAGTCTGACCGGCCCGGTCTGGTACTGCACGGCCGGTAGCGGCTGACGGTAGAGCACACCGTTGGCAGGCCCCGTGGCGCAGAGTGTGTAGCCGGACTGTTTCAGGGCATAACGCATCGCATCCGCCACCGTCGGCTTCAGTGATGCCGGAATGCGGATGTCAATCACCTGGGAAAGCGGGTCACGCTGTACCGTATCCGGTGCCGTGTTAACCAGCAGATAGCGGTCATAACGCACCACCTCCGGTGTCGCCGCACCGGCGTACACATCCGGATTTGCCGGACGGACATTGTTGCTGACTGTCACCGACGGTACCGGGACGGCAGCCGCCCTCTGCTGCAGTTTTTGCGGACTCTGGCACCCCGCCAGCAACACACAGGCAGACAGCGCGGAAAAAAGAAGGGATATTTTCATCAGGGAATTACCTCTGCAGTGAAGTGATAAAGTCAGAGGTCAATTTGCAGAAGAAGTGAGGGGAGGCTCAATGAACAACTGATTTCCGGTTGACAAAAAAAACGCCTGCACAATGGCAGGCGCTGTGTTCACAGGGCATCACGCATTCTGACGCATCAGTCGCGCTCTGCCACATCATTACGATGTGAGGTTAATTATTAAGCGCTTCCTGAATCTGTTCATCAGAAAGCTGAAGAGCTTGCTTAATAACTTCTGTTGACATCCCCATATCGCTCATGCGACGGACAGATGCATAGGTTTCTGCAAGCGCTTTTTGACGCTCTTCAGCACGGCCTTCAGCAAGACCTTCAGCACGGCCTTTCTCAAGGCCTTTCTCTTCCAGTTGTTCCGCTATCGTCATAATCACCCCCTTATGGCTGGGATAGTGTGTGGATATTGCTTCAAAAAGTTCAGCAAAATCCATCTGGTAAAGTTCCATCACAATTTACCAGACTGATTGATAAAAAAACGCCTGCACAATGGCAGGCGCTGTGTTCACAGGGCATCACACGTTCTGACGCATCAGTCGCGCTCTGCCACATCATTACGATGCGAGGTTAATTATTAAGCGCTTCCTGAATCTGTTCATCAGAAAGATGAAGTGCCTGCTTGATAACTTCCGTTGACATCCCCATATCGCTCATGCGACGGACAGATGCATAAGTTTCTGCAAGCGCTTTTTGACGCTCTTCAGCACGGCCTTCAGCACGGCCTTTCTCAAGGCCTTTCTCTTCCAGTTGTTCCGCTATCGTCATAATCACCCCCTTGTGGCTGGGATAGTGTGTGGATATTGCTTCAAAAAGTTCAGCAACATCCATCTGGTAAAGTTCCATCAGATAAGTAAGCACCGTATTCAGGTGAACGCTGCTGCCATACTTATCCGTCAGTGTGATCGATTTACCAATCAGCTCAATCAAATCACCCTGAGTTCCGGACTTCATGGTGTACATCAGCGCCGCCATCCGGCGATACTGCTCAATTTCATCATCATCAAGCGTACTGACATCCACCAGACTGAATGGCTTTGACTCGCCATAAATCTCACGTCCGTACTCCGGGTCATCCAGACAATCCACCCAGTTCAGCGGATACGGATATGGCCGCACTGCACCATGATAAAACAGCACGGGGATCACCACAGGTGCACACTTATGCTTTTCAACATGTTGCTCCATTACAGCCAGGATATATCGCATCATACGCAGCGGGATGAATTTATCCGGCGAACTCTGGTGCTCGATTAAGGTATAAATGTATCCGTCCCTGCCGTCGTTTGTCTTCATGCTGATCAAAACATCACAGGCATGCTGACGCAAACTTTCCGTCACGAACGAATTCTTTTCAACTTCTATTGTATCAAGATTACAGCGGGATATCTGATCGTGTGTCAAGACCTGTTCAAGAAAGTCCCTTACTGCTGCGGGATCTTCAAGCGTCTTCTTTAACGCCCCGTCATGAATCATAGTGATTTTGTTAACTTTTTCACTCACGTAACCTCCGGATAAAAAAGTGGGGCGTATCGCCCCATGGTTAATATTACATGGCATGAATAATTCGCCGTTCCATGCCATACCCGATCCCCATAAAGGGGATATCATCGTCAAAGTCCACAGGTGGAGCACCATTACCTGTTGAAGTTGTCCGGGTAGCACGACCAGTCTGTCCGGTCGTCTTCGGCGGCTGTCCCTGGCCCCCTTGTGCCGGTGCTGAAGCACCATTACCGGAAGCGCCCTGCTGACGCGATGAACCCAGCATCTGCATGACACCATTCACGCCCACAACAACCTCAGTTGAATAACGGTCCACACCATTCTGCTGGTCAAACCATTTACGGGTTTTAAGCTGGCCTTCTATATACACCTGCGACCCCTTATGCAGGTACTCGCAGGCAACTTCAGCCAGTTTTCCATAGAGAACAACGCGGTGCCATTCAGTGACTTCCTTCATTTCACCGCTCTGTTTATCCCGCCAGGTGTCGCTGGTCGCCAGTGACAGATTCGCCACAGCGCCACCGCCATTGGGGAAATACCGGATATCCGGATCCTGCCCCAGATGTCCTATCAGGATAACTTTGTTTACGCCACGTGAAGCCATAGCACCTCCTCATTACCAGGCATGACGTTGTGTCCAGGTGCCATTTTTCAGCGCCCGCTCAGCCTGCTCATATTTTTTGAAATACTCTTCTGATTCACGGGATACCGGCCCCTCACAACACTGAGTGCCAATATAATATCCGCGCCCACTTTTGAGTATTTCCAGAGGTAATGTATAACCTGCCGCAGCTGCGAGAATACCGTTTGTAGAAGTCATAATTTGTTTCCTTAAAGTTCAGTAAACACAATAAGAAAACAGACCTCCCTGATGGTGGTCTGTTTTCTTTATCAGGGAGGCAGTGAGAAAAATACGCGATCAGAAGGAGTCTTCTGCGTATTCACGTTTTGTGGTGCCATGGCTCGGTGGCTGGGACTCCGCTTTTTCAGCCTTATAGACCTGCTCCTGGCCTATTTTTATCCAGTCCACCTTGATCAGGCGGGCTTTCAGGCTGACGCGTTGCTCACCGGCATGCTCCCCCTTGTTCAGGGTGAAAATGTCGGTGGCAAGGTTGCTTAACGTAAAACCAAGCAGTACCTTGCGGTCCTCATCCACTGCTTTCTGGCAGCGGGAGATCAGGGTGGTCGCCTCTTTACCGGCAACCGTAACATCAAAACGCGTATAGGACGGATTGTCCGTTGGTCCACTCAGTGCGTTAATCACACAGCTGAGGAACGAACCGTTCTGATGGTTAACCTGACGTACATTGCTGAGATACCCAAGACCTTTCATGGTCAGGTTGAAGTATTCAGTTTTTGCAGAAGTAGAGTTAGTTGCAGACATGATGATTTCTCCATGGAGTGAAAAAAAGATATGACGGAGAACATCACCAGCCCTGACGGGAGTGATAGTTCCCGTCGGGGATGCCGGAATCAGCTGAATTTCCGGCTGTCTGTGCAGTAAAAAAAGCCTTCATCATCACGGAAAACCGCAGTGACATCTGCTCTCAAAGGTGTGCAGATTTGCCCGTACTTCCGGGAATATATCCCTTCAGTACGCACAGCTCCTTTCAGGCTCAGGAGGTGTAAAACTGACCACCCGAAGGCGCTCCTCACAGGTCAGATGAAGCATTGGTGGTCGCC
>SKEW01001991.1_pt2 | contig 10204 bp, 9 predicted proteins | sample 4841441 | NCBI WGS metagenome assembly SKEW01 (sample SAMN11008799, study PRJNA524170) | human gut metagenome | isolation source: fecal sample from pouch patient p41 | place: Israel: Tel-Aviv | reverse complement strand
CGCCTGGAAACAGCTGCGGGAGGATGTGGACGCGGCTATGAGAGCAGAATGAAATACATACCCGATCTGGGAGAAAACGGCGCAGCAAAACGGGCGGAGATGACCCTAGAGAGGGATCATCTCCGCTTTTCTGTGGTGAAATACGGTATAATAGCGGAATCCGCAGCTTTTTAAAAGCTCACGGGCCTGTTCGAAGCCATATCCTAAATATTCCGGCGTATGGGCGTCAGAACCCACCGTGATAAGCTCTCCGCCCATTTCCCTATACCGCTTTAGGATAGAAGGCGCGGGATTGGTCTGCTGTAAACGGCTTCTGAGCCCGCCCGTGTTGCATTCCAAAGCCTTGCCCTGTTGGATCAGGATCTGCAAAATGGCGTCGACAGGCTCTTTAAAGTTTTCATATGAATATATGCTTTCCCCATCGGGCGCATATCTGGCCCCGTAGTCCAGGTGGCCGTAGGAGTCAAAAAAGGGGTGAAGAAGCCGTACCCGCTTAAGAGATGCTTCAAAAAAGTCTTCCAGCCCTTTTTTTGAGCCGCAGCCTTCCCAAAAATCCGGAAAATACGGATCCTGACGGCGGATAAAGTGGCTGGAACCGATGATAAAATCAAATTCCCCGCCGTATGCTTCGTAAAATTTCTCCAGATAATCCCGGATATGGCACTGCAGCCCCAGCTCAATGCCAATGTTTATCCGCAGCATCCCCTCATATTTCTTCTTTATGGATTTTAACGCGGACAGATACTCCGGCAGATGCAGCTCAAAATCATCCTCGCAGAAAGGACAGTCATAGTCGTGGTGGTCCGTGACGGCAATTTCCTTCATCCCAAGCGCCGCCGCCCGTTTGATCTGGGCCTGGACGGGGGTATCGGAGTCACCGGAAAATTCAGTGTGCAGATGGCAGTCGTATATCATACAGGATCCTCCTTTGTGTGGAAAAAGCAGTGAAATAAGGGAAGAAATCTCTCTGTGACATTATACTCACAAAGGTGTGAAAATACAAGGAAAAGAAGGTCAACAGGTAAAGTGCTGTAATTTCCTGAGTAAATTGTTATAAAATTAACAAAAAGGTAGAATGCAAAAAAAACGCTTGCTATTTTGGAAAAAATTGATTACAATGAGAGCAAGTTGATTATTATTTAACAATAATACAATTTAACAACTAGGAGGAATTGAATCATGGCAGTAAAAGTTGCAATTAATGGTTTCGGACGTATTGGCCGTCTGGCATTCCGTCAGATGTTCGGAGCAGAGGGCTACGAAGTAGTAGCTATCAACGACCTGACTGATCCTAAGATGTTAGCTCATCTGTTAAAGTATGATACCGCTCAGGGCGGATACGCTGGCCATATCGGCGAGGGCAAGCACACCGTAGAGGCTGGTGAGGATTCCATCACAGTTGACGGAAAGAAGATCACTATCTACAAGGAGCCAAAGGCTGCTGACCTTCCATGGGGCGAGATCGGCGTAGACGTAGTATTAGAGTGCACAGGTTTCTACTGCTCCAAGGACAAGGCTCAGGCTCATATCGATGCAGGCGCTAAGAAGGTAGTTATCTCCGCACCCGCAGGCAATGACTTAAAGACCATCGTATTCTCTGTAAATGAGAACACACTGACTGCTGAGGATACCATCATTTCCGCAGCTTCCTGTACAACAAACTGCCTGGCTCCAATGGCTAAGGCTCTGAACGATTACGCTCCTATCCAGAGCGGTATCATGAGCACCATCCACGCTTACACAGGTGATCAGATGATTCTTGACGGACCACACAGAAAGGGCGATTTAAGAAGAGCACGCGCAGGCGCTGCAAACATCGTTCCTAACTCTACCGGCGCAGCTAAGGCAATCGGCCTGGTTATCCCAGAGCTGAACGGCAAGCTGATCGGTTCCGCACAGCGTGTTCCTGTACCAACTGGTTCCACCACCATCTTAACTGCTGTTGTTAAGAAGGCCGGCGTTACAAAGGAAGATATCAACACAGCTATGAAGGCAGCAGCTTCCGAGTCCTTCGGCTACAACGAGGATCAGATCGTATCTTCTGACGTTATCGGCATGAAGTACGGCTCTCTGTTCGACGCTACTCAGACCATGGTAGCTCAGATTGCTGAAGATCTGTACGAGGTTCAGGTTGTTTCATGGTATGACAACGAGAACTCCTATACAAGCCAGATGGTAAGAACCATTAAGTACTTCGCAGAACTGGCTTAAGACCAGACAGATCTGTGGCCTCAGGCCGCAGACACGGTCAGATTTATTTCTAGTAGACTCATAAAAGGGGTCCGGTCGTCAGGACCGGGCCCCTTTTACGCAGTATGAAAGGGGTACAACCACTATGTTAAATAAGAAATCCATTGACGATATGAACGTAAAAGGCAGAAGAGTGCTGGTACGCTGCGACTTCAACGTACCGTTAAAGAACGGCGAGATCACAGACGAGACCCGTATTGTGGCTGCTCTGCCAACCATCAACAAGCTGATCGCTGACGGTGCAAAGGTAATCCTCTGCTCCCATTTAGGCAAAGTAAAGAACGGCCCTAACGAGGGTGAGTCCTTAGCTCCTGTAGCAAAGAGACTGAGCGAGAAATTAGGCAAAGAGGTCGTATTCGTAGCTGATTACGCCGTAACCGGTGAAGCAGCAACCAAGGCAGTGGAGGCTATGAATGAGGGCGACGTAGTCCTTCTTCAGAATACACGTTTCCGCGGTACTGAGGAGACAAAGAACGGAGAGGCATTCAGCAAGGAGTTAGCAGATCTGGCTGACGACTATGTATGCGATGCGTTCGGCTCCTCCCACAGAGCACACGCTTCCGTAGAGGGTGTGACCAGGTTCATCACAGCCAAGGGCGGCACAAACGCAGTTGGCTACCTGATGCAGAAGGAGATCGATTTCCTGGGAAATGCAGTTGAGAATCCGGTAAGACCTTTCGTAGCAATCCTGGGCGGCGCTAAGGTTGCAGACAAGTTAAATGTCATCTCCAACCTCTTAGAGAAGTGCGATACACTGATCATCGGCGGCGGCATGGCATTTACCTTCTTAAAGGCAGAGGGCAAGGAGATCGGCAAGTCCTTAGTAGATGATACCAAGTTAGATTACTGCCGCGAGATGATGGCAAAGGCAGAGAAGCTTGGCAAGAAGCTGCTTCTTCCTGTAGATGCAGTTGTAGCTGCTTCTTTCCCGGATCCCATCGATGCTCCTGTAGAGGCTGAGAACGTATCCGTAGACGCTATGCCTGCTGATAAAATGGGCCTGGATATCGGTACTGAGACCGCAAAGATCTATGCAGAGGCTGTTAAGTCTGCAAAGACCGTTGTATGGAACGGACCGATGGGCGTATTTGAGAATCCGACTCTGGCAAAGGGAACCATCGCAGTAGCAGAGTCCCTGGCAGAGACAGACGCAACCACAATCATCGGCGGTGGTGACTCTGCAGCAGCAGTAAACCAGCTTGGCTTTGGTGACAAGATGAGCCACATTTCCACAGGCGGCGGCGCTTCTCTGGAATTCCTTGAAGGCAAGGTGCTTCCAGGCGTAGCAGCAGCTGACGACAAATAAAACGGATACTTAGATGAATCTGCCGCCCGGACCGGAGACAAGCCTGCGGTCCGGGCGGTCCATTTACAGACCCTATGTGTATAAAGGAGAAACCATTATGGCAAGAAAGAAGATCATTGCAGGCAACTGGAAGATGAATATGACGCCATCCGAGGCAGTGGCCCTGGTAAACGAGTTAAAGCCATTAGTAGCAAATGATGAAGCGGATGTAGTATTCTGCGTACCCGCCATTGACATCATCCCTGCGATGGAGGCTGCAAAGGGAACCAACATCCAGATTGGCGCTGAAAATATGTACTATGAGGAAAAGGGTGCCTATACCGGCGAGATCTCCCCGAATATGCTTACCGATGCAGGGGTAAAATATGTGATTATAGGCCACTCTGAGAGAAGAGAGTATTTTGCTGAGACAGATGAGACTGTAAATAAGAAGGTATTAAAGGCGTTTGAGCACGGAATCACCCCCATCATTTGCTGCGGCGAGTCACTGACTCAAAGAGAGCAGGGCATCACCATTGACTGGATCCGCCAGCAGATCAAGATTGCTTTCTTAAATGTAACTGCAGACCAGGCAAAGACTGCTGTGATCGCATATGAACCCATCTGGGCTATCGGAACCGGAAAGGTAGCTACCACAGAGCAGGCGGAAGAGGTATGCGCAGCAATCCGCGCCTGCATCGGCGAAATCTATGACCAGGCAACCGCAGAAGCTATCCGCATCCAGTACGGCGGTTCTGTATCCGCTGCATCGGCGCCTGAACTGTTTGCACAGGCAAACATCGACGGCGGCCTCGTAGGCGGCGCTTCCTTAAAGCCTGATTTCGGAAAGATCGTAAATTACAAGCAGGCATAAGCGGCTGATCTGCAGTATGTCCCAGGAGTTTGGGGCACACCACTGTAAATAAGGAGATAAAACGATTATGAGCAAGAAACCAGTAGTTCTTATGATCCTGGACGGGTACGGCCTCAATAAAAACTGCGACCACAACGCGGTATGCGAGGCAAAGACCCCGGTTATGGATCAGTTAATGAGCCAGTGCCCCTTTGTACAGGGACAGGCAAGCGGTCTGTTCGTAGGACTTCCTGACGGACAGATGGGCAACTCCGAGGTAGGCCACTTAAACATGGGTGCAGGCCGGGTGGTATATCAGGAGCTGACCCGTATAACAAAGTCCATCGAGGACGGAGATTTCTTCCAGGTGCCTGAGTTTTTACAGGCAGTGGAAAACTGCAAAAAGAAGGATTCAGCCCTTCACCTGTTCGGCCTGGTATCTACCGGCGGCGTACACAGCCATCTGACCCATATCTACGGTCTTTTAGAACTGGCAAAGAGAAACGGCCTTGAGAAGGTATATGTACACTGTTTCCTGGACGGCCGCGACACACCTCCAGAGTCTGGTAAGGACTTTGTGGCTCAGTTAGAGGAAAAGATGGCCGAGATCGGCGTTGGCAAGGTGGCTTCCGTTATGGGACGTTACTATGCCATGGACCGTGATAAGAGATGGGATCGCGTGGAACTGGCTTACAGGGCTCTCACAAAGGGCGAAGGAAAGACTGCCGAGAGCGCTGCAGCCGGTATTCAGGCGTCCTATGACGAGGGCAAGGCAGATGAGTTTGTAGTGCCCTTCGTGGTTACAGAGAACGGTGCTCCCAGAGCCGCCATTGAGGACGGCGATTCCGTTGTATTCTTCAACTTCCGTCCTGATCGGGCAAGAGAGATTAACCATGCTTTCTGCGATGATACCTTTGACGGATTTGAAAGAGAGAAGAAACTGGATCTGGTATATGTCTGCTTTACAGACTATGATGAGACCATTACCAATAAGCTGGTGGCCTTTAAGAAAGAGCAGATCACCAATACGTTTGGAGAATTTCTGGCCGCTCACGGCAAGAAGCAGGTTCGCATTGCTGAGACAGAGAAGTACGCCCATGTTACCTTCTTCTTTAACGGCGGCGTAGAGGAGCCGAATGAGGGCGAGGACCGTATCCTGGTTCCTTCTCCCAAGGAGGTAGCCACCTACGACTTAAAGCCGGAGATGAGTGCAGACGGCGTGTGCGACAAGCTTACAGAGGCCATTCGCTCAGGCAAATATGATGTAGTGATCATCAACTTTGCCAACCCGGATATGGTAGGCCATACTGGCGTAGAGCCGGCGGCGATCAAGGCCATCGAGACGGTAGACGCCTGCGTAGGAAGAGCGGTAGACGCGATCAGGGAAGTGGACGGCGTGATGTTTATCTGCGCAGACCATGGAAATGCAGAGCAGTTAGTAGATTATGAGACAGGAGAGCCATTCACCGCTCATACCACTAACCCTGTGCCATTTATTCTTGTAAATGCAGACCCATCCTATCGTCTCCGTGAGGGCGGTGCTCTCTGCGACATCGCTCCCACCCTTATCGAACTGATGGGACTGGAGCAGCCGAAGGAGATGACAGGTAAGTCCCTGCTGGTGAAATAATAAAAAATTGCTCTGCCATATCGGACCTTAATCCGCATTTGGCAGTCTGAAGTGCGGAAATGCTGTCTTTATAGACGCTTTCCGCATTTTGGTTTTATGATTCCGCTGGATCATCTGAATTTTGCCAATACAGATTGGTCGGCATTATGCGAGGCATTTTCAGTTATCGGGCAGGAGATAGAACTTACGGATTATTGTATTGCTTAAGCTGACAAATTAAAACAGCGTTATAAGAAATCGTGTATGGGAATTGCCGCGCAATTTAATCAAGGGGAGTTTCAACATGAATAAAGTTTTGATAATAGATGATGATAAAGAACTTTGCACTCTGATTAAACGCAGTATACAGTCAGAACGTATAGATGCTGATTTTTGTAATACAGGGAAAGAGGGGCTGCGAAAATTAAAGGGAACGGAATATCAGCTTGTTATACTGGACGTTATGATGCCTGGTATGGATGGATTTGAAACACTGGAAGAAATCAGAAAAGAAAGCAGTCTTCCGATTTTAATGTTTACATCAAAAAATGACAGCGTCTCTAAAGTACGCGGCTTGCGGATGGGAGCGGATGATTATCTGACAAAACCCTTTGACATGGACGAATTGGTAGCCCGTATTGTTTCACTTATACGCCGTTATACCCGCTTCAATCAGCAGGATAAAGCATTGCAGCAGCTTGCATTTGACGGTCTGATCATTGACCTTGAAAATCGTTCTGCTGCTACGGAAAACGGTACGTTTGAACTGCCTCCAAAGGAATTTGATCTGCTCCTGTTTTGTGCGAAAAATCAAGGAAAAATCCTGACAAAGCAGCAGATTTATGAAGAAGTATGGGGAAAAGAATATTTCTATGATGACAGCAATATTATGGCTATTATCAGCCGGCTTCGCAGGAAATTGGAAATAAATCCCACAAGTCCGAAGTATATTCAAACAATTAAAGGAATTGGCTATCGCTTCAACAGGGAGGTATAAGCTTTATGGAAATGGTCGCATTTTTATCAATGATGGTTGCCCTTTTATCTATTCTTACCTCCTGCTTTATGGTTTGTCGTTTGAAAAAGCAGATAGCAGAAATAACAGACGCATTGGCTGATGTAAAAAATGGGAATGGAAACAGGCGAATTTTATCAGCAGCAAATGAAATGACAGCCCCTCTTGCCTATGAGATCAATGATATTGTTGTGTCCTATGAAAACAGGCTTTCTACTGTCCGGCAGACAGATGCAACAAACCGACAGCTTATGACAAGCCTTTCTCATGATGTTCGGACACCCCTCACAACACTTATAGGATATCTTGACGCCGCGCATAAAGGAATTGTTACAGGGAAAGACAGGGACGATTATATCGAAACGGCCCGGAGGAAAGCTCATGAGCTGAAAGAATATATTGATGTTCTTTTTGATTGGTTCAAACTAAATTCTAATGAGTTTGCTATGGAGATAAACACGGTTGAAGCTACGGAACTGACAAGAAAGATCCTGATTGACTGGATCCCCATACTTGAAGATAAGCAGATCGATTACAATATTGATATTCCTGAACAGCCTGTTCAGGTAAGACTTGATGGGGATGGCTATATGCGGATATTGAACAATCTTATTCAAAATGTAATTGCACACAGTCACGGGGACAAAATAGAAATAAGCCTGTCAAAGCAGGAAAAAAATATGCAGATTCAGTTAGCCGATAATGGAATAGGAATTAAAAAAGAGGATTTGAAGCATATTTTTGAACGGCTCTATAAGTGCGATAGGGAATGGACTGAAAAAGGCAGCGGTCTGGGTCTTTCTATCGTACATCAGCTTGTAGAGAAAATGAGTGGCACAATAACGGCAGAAAGCGTACATGGAAAAGGAACGAAATTTACTTTGATTTTTCCATTGGTTGATTAAGGGTCTCCTTCCTTATGGAGGGAGGCTTAATTATGTTTGGCAGCCATATTTCAAATTGCAAGGTTAATGCAAGACTGCGGCAAGGTTAATGCAAGGTTGGTGTGATAGAATAAAGCATATGAGGAACATGATATGTGCTGCCTCCTGACAGGCAAAGGGTTCTGGAGGGGGACATAAGTAACAGGAGGTTTGAATATGGACAGAAATTACATCATTGAAACCAAACATCTTACCAAGCAATACGGTTTACAGAAGAGTGTCGCAGACTTAAATATCCATGTGCAGAGAGGAAAAATTTATGGTCTGCTTGGAAGAAACGGGGCCGGAAAAACCACTGCCATGAAAATGCTGCTTGGGTTGACAAAGCCAACTTCCGGCGAAATCAGAATATGGGGAGAGCCTTTACAGGGAAATGAAAAGAAACTGCTGCCCCGCATTGGCAGTCTGATTGAGTCGCCCGGTTTTTACCCAAATCTGACTGCTACGGAAAATCTGCGCATCTTTGCAGCCCTGCGTGGAGTGCCAAACCGTCATGCCATCAAAGATGCTTTAGATTTAGTGGGACTGCCTTATAAAGACAAAAAGCTGTTTTCAAAATATTCTCTTGGTATGAAGCAGCGGCTTGCGATTGCGCTTGCGGTTATGCACGATCCGGAACTTTTGATTCTGGACGAACCAATCAATGGGCTAGACCCTATCGGAATTGCAGAAGTACGTTCTTTTATTCGTGAGCTTTGCGACGTGAAGACAAAAACTATTCTGATTTCCAGCCACATTCTTTCGGAAATTTCCCTGCTGGCTGATGATATCGGTATTATCGACCATGGCGTATTGCTGGAAGAGGAAAGCCTTGCAGAACTGGAAAAGAAAAGCAGCAGACATATCTGTTTTACTCTTTCCGATACTGCACAGGCAGCAAGAATTTTAGAACGCAATTTCCGCGAAAATCATTTTTCCATACAGGACGATCATCATTTACGTTTGCATAATCTCGACTTGCCGGCAGGAAAAGTTGTGACGGCTTTTGTGAAAAATGGATTGGAGGTATCAGAGGCCCATACCTGCGAAGAAAGCCTTGAAGATTATTTCAAGCGTGTGACAGGAGGTGAGGGAATTGCTTAAACTGGTTAGGTGTGAGTTTGCAAAATTAAAGCGAAAACCTTTTGTGTTTCTTTCTCTGCTGCTTTCTGTTTTAATGCCGCTGGCTTACGCGTTTTTCCTGGCGGATGCAAAAACCAGCGTAGATGCTGTAAATGGTATCATGTCCAGTCTGTTCCAACTCAGCGCCTACCTGCTTTTAATGCCTTTTCTCGTTATACTGGCTTCTAACCTGCTGTTTGAGGAACTGGACTGTGATATTCTGAAAAATCTTTTGACTGTACCAGTTAACAGAACGAAGTTAGTGCTTTCTAAAATGTTGGTTTTACTGCTTTTTTCCATTGGGTTTATGGCGGTTGGAGGATTGGTAAATTTTGCAGTTTTACTGTTTCAAGGCTGGAAACCTGTGGGGTTCTGGACATTGTTTTTGGTAGGACTTGAAGAAGGACTTATCATGTGGGTTGGTGCATTGCCATGTGTTCTGCTGGTAATCCTCCTCAATAAAAATTACATTGTGTCAGTTGTGATTACGTTTTTTTATACCATTATCAACTACATTCTTTCCATGAATGACATTTTTCTGACACAATCGTTTGGTCTGAACGCAGGAACACTGCTGCCAGGACCGCTGGCTTTCCGATGGACGTACCAGTTTTATGACCAAAGCCGGATCAGTGCAGAATTAGCGGATTTGCTGGGACGTATCAGCCCTTATTTTCTGAATACTGCTCAGGTATTCAGTGTCATTCTTGTGGAAGCTGCTGTATTTCTTACTATGATTTCTCTGGTTTACCGGCGTCAGGAAATTTAAGGGGGTGTGGTTATGTGGAATTTAATGAAAGCAGAATTGCTGAAACTGCGTCGCTGTCAGATCTTTCTGGTGGGATTTACAGCACTCGCTCTTTGCCCGTTTGTTCAATATGGAAGCCAGTTGATTATTTCAGCAAAATACCGAGACCCAAACTTTGATTTTACAGCCCTTTTTGAGAATGTTGTCTGGGGCAATACCCAGATATTTCTCCCAGTTTCTCTGGTCATGATTGGCGGCTGGTTCATTGACCGGGAATCTGCCCATGACACGCTGAAAAACATCATGACAATCCCTGTTTCCATGCCAAAACTGTTAGGTGTCAAACTGCTTCTGATCGGTATTATGACGGTCCTGTTGGGTATATACCGTACTGGTGTT
>SKEW01002053.1_pt1 | contig 10236 bp, 9 predicted proteins | sample 4841441 | NCBI WGS metagenome assembly SKEW01 (sample SAMN11008799, study PRJNA524170) | human gut metagenome | isolation source: fecal sample from pouch patient p41 | place: Israel: Tel-Aviv | reverse complement strand
GTTTGACAGCAAGTACACTCGTACGATTCCTACCGTAGACAAAGACGAAACATTTATTATGGAAACGACACTTGAGAAACCGTTGAACGAAGCAAATTTACTAATCAAAGGAAATCATCAATGGATTACTGTGTATCTAAACGGAAACATTTTATACCAACGGGAAGATTACGACGCAGAAAGCAACCCTGGATTATCGCTGGCTGTGATAGATTTACCATCAGATTACATCGGAAAAAAATTGATGATCTCTGTCTCATCTCCTTATCAAAACTACGCTGGGTTACCGCCGAAAGTCTATCTGGGTACAACTGGTCCGTTAATCGGTTTTATCTATTCTCAATCAGTACCACAAGTATTAACGATGATCATTGCAGTTTTCATTGCTATTGGGACGTTTATCTATACCATCTACTTGATGTACAAACAAAAACGGCTTGAATACTCGCTGATTATCTTAAGCTGCTTTGCTTTGGCATTAGGATTTGAAGCTGTTTCAGAAGATATTTTAAGTGGCATCCTTTTTGAACCATTCGTTCACTCTTTTTTATCTCATTTATTTATTATCCTAACCTCGGCTTTCATTATCTGCTATTATTGGAGCCGGATGATTTATTATAAAAAATGGTATGGGATTTTTTGTATAATCCAGCTTTCGATCTTTTCTGGTGTTCTGCTTTATGCAGCTTTTACTTCTGCAGAACTTCCTGAATTGATGCCAATTGCTAATATAGCTAGTGTTATCAGTACTCTAGTCACTTCGCTTACCTGCATTGGTGAAGCATATAAGAACAATCGTTTTTATGTAGTTTGTACACCTTGGATCGTCTTGGTTGCCATTATCCACTGCTTGATTTATATCCAAACAGCACTAGGTATTTATCAAACGACGATCAATTGGTCTACGATTTTATTCATTATTATTTTGATTGTTATTATCAGTTACAATCTGATTGACCACATTCTGAACACAGATAAAGACCGAAGACAAGTAGATTTCTTAAAAATCAAAAACGATTTGCTGGAACAGCATTATGAGCAACTTCGACAGCATATCCAAGAAGTAAATACGCTTCGTTTAGAATTTGTTCAGGAAATGGAAAATCTGCAAGACTTAATGCATACGGATCAAGTAAAAGCAAAAAAATATGTGGAAACAATCTTGGAAGAAGCAAAAAATTTTGAAATGCTGTGTTCTTTTTGCAATCATCAGATGACAAATCTGATTTTCGCGCGCTATCAACAGTTAGCTGCTAAACGGAATATCCAGATCACCTTCCAAGCAGAACTTCCTGAGGAGCTTCCTATCAAAGATGATGATCTAGCCCAGCTTTTGATTCATGCCCTAGAGCATTCATTTAGAGAAACTCATGCCATCGAAAATCCGCTGTATCGAAAAATTCATTTGTCGATACATGAGCAAGAGGATCATTTCGTCATTTGTTGCGAACATAGTGCACATTATGATACGAATATATTCAGTCGAGGTATCACAGAAGAATTAGATGATCAGGAACGCTTTGATTTGATGATGATGAAAGATGTGGCAGATCGTTACACAGGAACACTAACGCAGGAAAAAGATACTTTCATTGATCGGATCACTGTTCAACTCTCTCGAAATTACCCGAATCCTGTATAAAAAATAGCGGAATCCATATATGTGGATTCCGCTATTTTTTATTTTCAATAAAGTAAGGTAAGCAATTCTTCTGGTTCTATCGCACCAAAATATTTCTTCACATCAATTTGGCTGACTATTTTTGATAGAGATGCTTTATCATATTTCTGTCCAACCAATTTTTTTTCCACGTCAGAGATATCTCCTAGTCCGAAGAAATCGCCAAAGATTTTTGCTTCTTTGATCATTCCTTCTGAGACATTCAAATGGACTTCAATCGAACCGATAGAAAAACGTTTTTGGCGAGAGAAATTGAAATCTGGAGACTTCCCGTAATTCCAATCCCAATTTCGATAATATTCCTCAGAGATTCGGTTGATTTTTTTCCAATCTTCATCAGTCAATTCGTACGTTTTTACTTCTTCTACTGACTCTACGCCGAAAATTTTCAACAAGATTTCTTGACGAAATTCTTCTGTTGTCATTTTTTGCTTTTCTTCTGGAAGAAATGGTTTGATATTCGTTACACGAGAACGGATCGATTTGATTCCTTTTGATTCGATTTTGTCTTTTTTTACTTTTAATGCATTGACTACTTCATTGATATCAGAGTCGAACATAATTGTTCCATGAGCAAACATCCGACCGTTGGTAGCATACATCGCGTTGCCAGAAAATTTCATGCCATCAATGACTAGATCATTTCGGCCTTTCAATTCCGCCCCAGCAACACCCAATTCATGAAGTGCTTGGATGATTGGCTGTGTTACTTTCGCAAAGTCACGGAATGAATCCCCATCATCAGGCATGATAAAACTAAAGTTCAGGTTTCCAAAATCATGGTAGACAGCTCCGCCTCCACTTAAGCGACGGACAACATGAATGCCATTTTCTTCCACATAATCTCGATTGATTTCTTCAAGCGTATTTTGGTTTCTGCCGATGATGATTGAAGGTTCATTGATATAAAAGAGCAAAATAGGTTCATCTAAAGGCATTTCTTGCAGCAAATATTGTTCAATTGCTAAATTGATTCTTGGGTCGTGGTTTTCATTTGGTACAAAAATCATGTTCTTCCTCCTAAATGTTAAACACTTTGTCAACTGCAGCAAGTTCTATATCAATCCCTTTGCCTGCTGCCTTTTGCGCTTCATTTTTCAATTGTTCTAAATCACCAAACTGAGGTAGGTGTGTAAGTACAAGTTTCTTTACGTTAGCTGATTTCGCAAGTTCTCCAGCTTCTTTTGAAGTGAAATGGGCATGATGATGTTCATTTCCTTCAAAAAGATAGGTATCTGCTAGAAACAAATCAGCATCTTTCGCAAAATCAGCGAAACTTTCCAAATAACCTGAATCACCTGTAAATACGAATACTTTCCCCGTTGTTTCTTCTACGATACGCATGGCGTAACATACTACTGGATGGATTGTTTCCATAAAAGTAATCAGAAAAGGACCAATTTTTAATTCTTCAGCTTCAAAATAAGGATGTCCTTTTGAGACATTTTCCAACGTCAATTCTTCAAAGTGAATGGAATCTTTTGTGTGTCCATAAATTGAAAGCAATGTCTCCGGATTTCTCTTAGGATGAAGTTGCCAGTAATACTGTAATACACCAAGGTCAGCAATATGATCATGATGATAATGGCTAAGGATCACAGCATCTAGATCAAGTGGATCAAGGTGTTCTTGTAATTTGATCAGCGTAGCACTACCTGCATCGATCAACAAATTGAACCCGTCAGATTGAAGCAAATAACCTGTTGTCCCTTGATTTTTATAAGGATACGCTCCTAAGCATCCTAAAACAGTTAATTTCATCGTACATTCCCCCTCAAAGATTTATCCTACCACAAAAGTTATTTTTTTGATGAATAAACTGCTTACATGCTAAGTAAAATAGGCGTCTGGACCTCCTTTTTCAATCCGTGCTTGTTCATAAAATTCTGCAACTGACACATTCACATAAACAATGACCCACAAAAGACCGATGAACAAAGCGATTGCTCCTAGCAAATACCAGCCGATAAAAGACAGCTGCAACAAAATATACGTACCAATTCTATCTTTCAATAAAAACCAGCCATATTTCAAACATTGAATAACCGACAAATCAGGATAGTCGAACTTTGTCCATGCAGCAAATTGGAATAAACCGCCAACAATACTCATGATGAGTGCTGAAACAAAAATCATCCCTATCATCGATAAAACAAAGCTGATATCAAGAAAATCTTCTGGCATGACACCCGTAGGTACCGCATTTGAACTGAAAAGCAGCTGCATATAAGTACTCACTCCGCTGATTAAAAACATGGGCAGAAAGATTAAACTGTTGAGTAGCCAGTTGATGACTGAATTGATCAAATTGATGCCAAGTATCGAACCAAAATACTTTCTTTGGAAAACTGAAAATAAAAGGTTACTTTTTGGTCTGCCACCCCGTACAACTACTAGCGCAATGTAAAACAATGCATAGTTGAATGCGAATAAAAGTAAATTATCGACTAGAAAACTCAATAAGTGCTGCTGCATGCTTTCTTCCGGAAAAGGACTGAAACCGTCAAAAAAGTTCTGGATGACGCTCGTAATATTATAGATAAGAAAACAAGCCAAGTATTGATTCCCCATTGATTTTCCAAAGAAACTCGTGCTTTTTTCCGATATTCAGAAATAGGTATTCTATTATTCATTATTCATAACTCCGAATTTTTTCAACTGTTTCACTATCAAGCCGTTTCACTAATTCTGTGACTAGTTTCACTGTATTCAAATAATCATCTTCATGAATCACTGATGTATGGGAATGCAGATAACGAACAGGAACGGTAATGGCTACAGACGGAACACCATCTCTTGTCAAATGCATTTGTCCTGCATCAGTTCCTCCGCCAGAAATCACTGTATATTGGAATGGAATATCCATTTCCTCTGCTACATCAATAACAAAATTCAATAATTTTTTATGCGGGATCATAGATGCATCAAAAATCAAAATCTGTGGGCCTTTTCCTAAAATCGAATCTGCTTCTTTTGGTGTCATTCCTGGAGTGTCTCCTGCTGTACCAGTATCTAAAGCAAAAGCAATATCGGGATTTACAAGGTGTGTACTTGTTCGAGCACCTCGCAAGCCTACTTCTTCTTGCACATCGCTTCCTGCGAATAAAACATTTGGGTGTGCTTCTTTAGATAGATTCTCTAATACTCGCAGAGAAACAGCTGTCCCGATACGATTATCCCATGCTTTTGCCAGTAAATATTTACTGCCATTCATTCGTTTGTATTCAATATATGGAGTGACCATATCTCCAGGACGTATGCCCCACTCTTTGGCTTCTTCTTGGCTTGATGCGCCAATATCAATGAACATATCCTTTATTTCATAAGGTTTATTTCTTACTTGAGGTGTTAAAACATGTGGTGGTTTGGAACCAATCACACCGTGGACGATTTTCCCTTCACGTGTTTTGATTTCAACTTGCTGAGCAAGCATGACTTGCCCCCACCAACCTCCAAGAGTTTGGAATTCCAAGAATCCTTTTTCGGTTATTTTTGTTACCATAAAACCAACTTCGTCCATATGTCCAGAAATAAAGACCTTGGGGCCTCCGCCAGCACCATGTTTGGCAATCACACTGCCTAAACCGTCATAAAAAATATCATCAGCGAATGGTTTGGCATATTCTCTGAATACTTCTCTTACCTCTTCTTCATTTCCAGGTACTCCTTTTGCAGAAGTTAAATCAATAAGTAGCTGTTCTTCTTTTGTATCCAAATGTTTTCCCCCATTTCTATATTCATATTGTGATTATACCATTGCTTATGATTTTTGTTCAGGCAAACTTGGTATTTTTATCTTTTATTCAGAATATTCAAAAATAAAGAAAACAAGCGAGCAACACTCGCCTGTTTTCTTTATTTTAATTGTAGTTTATCTGGTATTTGATGTTGCCAAGATTTGCTAAAAAAAGCATCGTCAAGATGATACTTACTAGCAGTAATATGATTTTCTTCTAAAAACGGTCTGATCTGTTGATCTGCAGCCAACCAGCCTTTCCAGCCTAGATGGATCGTGTCTTCCATAAAATAGTTGGTACCCGCTTGATTGACAAAATCAGCTATTCGATTGAATCCTTGGCTATTTAATTGAAATTTGATCTTTTTGGCAAATCCTTGTAACATTTCTTGAGATAGTCCGGTATAATCGCTCCATTTCTCGTTAACCGGTGGGATGATGAACAATACTTCGTTATGGTTTTTTGCTAATTGATCCAAGACCAGCTGAAAATCAGAAAATTCTGGCGAAAAACGATAATCCCAATTTTTTTGTGACTGTTTGAGCTCTGGCTCGTGGGCTCGGATACGATGCGTATAAAAATCGTTTTTCAACCCGAATGGATTATTCGTCGTTTCTCGTTCTCCAATTTGATTTGCTAAAATGGATAATTCTGTTTCTTGGTATTGTTTTGGTAATCGTTTTGACTCATGATCGATTTTTTGCTGTCGATCTTTCAACCCAATATTGCTGAATACTTCATCCTCTCTCTTCAGCATGTTCCATTGGCTGCGCAGCTGATTCAAAGATTCAGGTAAAGGTAGCTTCCCTTTTTTGATCGTTTGCAGAATCGCCGTCAACGTATCATTCTCTTTTACTTTTGAGAAAGTTAATAATCTTCTAGCTAAATAGCGATCAGCAGGCGTTACTTTCTTCATTGAAAACAACCAGTCGTATGTTTGAAGTTCAGAATAATACGTATTAAAGTAATCAGTTTTTACACCATTTTTAACGAACCACTGAGGAGAAATAATAAAGACGACTTTCTTGTTTTTCATAGCATCTCCTGCAGAACGCATCATCATATATTGGCTTAACGATTGTGTCCCGGGTGCTCCCAGCAAAAATGGACGATAGTTTCGCTGGTATTTTTCTGCCAGAACAGACGGATGAAATGGACTGATTCTGCTTAATTCACTTGAGCCAAAAAAAGGAATATATTGTTTTTCAGATAATGCATAATTTTTTATCGCATCTCCTTTCAACACGTTCACTGACATGGAAGAAGAGGCACGTCTAATCGTTTCTGGATTAGAGATATCTACTTGATAGGAGGAGGTAAAAAACACAAACAGTAAGCCAACAGCTAAAACAACCGGGCCGAAAATAGCAAAAAGTTTCTTTTTCATACTCAACCCTTCAATGCAGTTGCTTGTTGAATGATTTTATTCGGTGTGCTCCAATCCTCTCGCTCGAATTCAGATACAGGGACTTGGATATCCAGCTCTCCGTCTAGCTCGACTAATAATTGAACAGATGCTAAAGAATCAAGCAACCCTTCATCAAATAGATCAATATCACGATTTTTTCTTACTTCATCTGTTCCTGTTATTTCTTCTAAGATTGATAAAATTTGTTCTTCCATTTTCCTTTTCTCCTTTGTTATATAAATTAATATGTCACTATTCGTTAGCTAAAAAAAAGTTTATCTAAAAATCCTGAAAAAATCAGGAAGCTAAAACATACTGCTTGAAATGTCAAAAATACGGCTAAGCCATGCGTAAATTTGTTAGAAGGCAACTGCTCTTTATGCTTCTTCTTAAATCGGATCCATGCATCTGTCAGACAGATCAGACAAGCATGATACAGACCGTATACGATGTAGTACCACGTCAATCCATGCCAGACACCCATTAGAAGAAATAAAGCGAAATACCCGATATTTGACATCACGATCTTGCTTTTAAAGATTTTTTTCTTCATCATGAAGAACATCAACCGCATATACACGTAATCGCGGAACCAAAAAGACAAGGTCATATGCCATCGGTTCCAGAATTCTTTGATATTCCATGATAAAAATGGTTTATTGAAATTGATTGGCGTCTGATACCCCATCATGTAGCTTGTACCGACTGCAAACAAACTGTAACCTGCAAAATCAAAAAATAAATACATGCTATACACGTACATGTAACCCACTAACGCCCATGAAATCCCACCATGCTGTAATGCGATGCGCCCTACTACAGGGAGCAGTACTTGACCAAAATAATAACCGATAATGAACTTATATAAAAAACCGACAAAAATATTTTGGACGCCTTTTCCCAAAAGATCAACATATTTATCACGAACAGGCGGATGGAGCTGATCCTTTTCAAATCTCCTATAGCGATCGATTGGTCCAGAAGAGATTGTTGGAAAGAACAGCAGAAACTGGATATAACGAAATGGCTTATATGTTTTGATCATGCCATCTCTTATTTCCATGATCATTTGTACAGATTTAAAGGTTAAATAAGAGATTCCTAAAAAACCAAGTAACGATGCTTTTCCATGTTCAAAAAAAGGAGTCACTTTCGTTAAAAACAGTGGAATTATCGCTAAAATAACGGCGGCAAAAAACCATCCTGTCTGATTTTTCCTTTGCCGATAAACAAAATAGCCCCATACAAGTATCGTCTGCCACAAAACATACCCAATCAGCGCCGCTCCCTGTTGCCAATAATTACCTCCAAAGCTGACAAATAAAAAGAAAAGTGTCACTGCTGATTGATAAACTGGTAATCTTTTTTCCCATATCAATAAAGATAGAACGATCGGTACAAGCGCAATGGCTAAAAGAAAAAAATAAAACGGCTCTGCATAAGGGATCATATGAGGTAACATCATTCAGGATTCACCTCAGCTGTTAATTTTTTTCGATCGATTTTTCCATTAACTGTCTGAGGCAGCAGATCGACATAATGGAACTTCTGAGGAATCATATAATCCATCACAACTTCTAGTAATTGTTCTTTGATAGATTTAGTCAACTGAAAATCCGGCTGTTTCGTTTTGTTTTCTAATACGACAAAAGCAACCAGCTGCTGTACTTTTGTTCCTTGGTATTTTGGTACGACGACAGCTTGTTTGATTCGGTTGTCTTGGAGCAGATAATGTTCGATATCCCCGAGTTCAATCCGGTATCCATGTAATTTGACCTGCTGATCCATACGTCCTTCATAAAATAAAAGCCCATCTTCATCTAGTCTACCTGCATCCCCTGTATGGTAACTTGCTAAGTCATTTTGACAAAAGAACGCAGCAGCTGTCTTTTCGGGATTGTTCAGGTAACCTTTTGATACGCTTGGTCCTGCAATAATGATTTCACCCGTTTCTCCTTTTGAAACAGGTTTACCTTCTTGGACAATAGAAACTTTCGTGTCTTTTTTTACGTAGCCAATCGGTAGTCGGTCATAACTATCTAGTACATGCTGGTCAATCTGAATACTTGAAATAGCTACAGTTGCTTCTGTTGGACCGTAAGTATTATATATCCGTGCATTTGGGAATCGATCAAGTAGACTTTCTGCAGTTTTTTTCGTCAATTCTTCTCCGCAAAATAAAAACATGTCCAATTCCGGCACATTTTCTCCATTGAATGTAGGTTCCATCAAGCAAATATCCATAAATGATGGAGTAGAAACCCACACATTCAACTTCAAGGCTGGCAATGTCGCGAATAATTGACGAAAGTCTTGAACAACTGCTTTATTTAACGGCTTCAGCATTCCGCCAGAAACTAATGCAGGATAAATAGAAAATACCGATAAATCAAAAGAAAATGGCGCTTGGGCTAAGAAATGCATACCAGGCTTGATCCCAAAGTCTTCCATCGTCCATTGAACAAAGCTGACTAGATTATCATGACTGATTTGTACGCCTTTTGGTTCTCCAGTAGTACCAGAAGTAAAAATAATATAAAAATTTTCTGTACCTTTTACGCTATTTCTGGGATAAAATCCTACTGGTATCTTCTTGATTTCTTGAAATTCTTTTTTTGTTATGACAGGAACCGAAGGAATATCTTCTATCCAGTCCCCGATACTGATGACCATAGATGGTTTAGCCACCCGAAAGATCGATAGGATACGCTCCTTGGGTGTATGCTCTTCAATCGGCAAATAGGCATGGCCAGATTTGACAACCCCTAGAAATGAGACAATCATTTCAAACTCCAAATTGCCAAAAACGACAATTGGTCCATCGCCTTCTACCTTTTTTTCTAAATAATAAGCAAGTGCGTCTGATGCTTGTTTCAATTCACCAAAAGTATGCGTCTCATCCGCCTGATAAGCAACTCGATCAGGTTCATTTATTCCCCAATCATCGATTGCTTCAATAATCGTTTTGATTTCCATACTCTTCCTCCTAAAATTCGTTATAGATAAAAGTTCCTCCTTGAATATTTTTATAGTGATACAGATAAATCAGGAACAGCAGTACTGCACTATAAAAAATTGTTCGAATGATGAATTTTCCCCAATAATTCAATTTTGGATTAGAACGCCATTTGTTCATTGGATTCCCTCCTCATATAACCTCACACAAAGTGTAACTAATTTTGACAAAAAGAAACATGTGTCTAGCTTACAGAAACCGTTTTTTTACTAACAGTTTTGTCACATAGCTTTTATAAAAATAGCACATCAAATCACTGCTTTTTTCTTTATAATTTCTCGTACTTTTAAAAAATATAAAAAATAAAGAGGTTGTGACAAAAATCGTGTCACAACCTCTTATTCCAAATAAATGGTATTCAAAATTTAGTTCTATTTATTATCTTGTCTTATTC
>SKEW01002048.1_pt1 | contig 10253 bp, 8 predicted proteins | sample 4841441 | NCBI WGS metagenome assembly SKEW01 (sample SAMN11008799, study PRJNA524170) | human gut metagenome | isolation source: fecal sample from pouch patient p41 | place: Israel: Tel-Aviv | reverse complement strand
ATGAAGTCTGCAAGGAAGCTGCACGTCAGGAGATCATCCGCAGATATTATAAGAGCATGGAAGCTCTGGTTCGCGGAACAGGCCGCGAAGAAGAAGTTTATAAGATTGAGCTTCTGCTGAAACAGGCACACGTCAGCAAAGAAGACCGTAAGGTTGTTACTGCCGCATTACAGCGTGAGGAAGAAACCGGTGCTCCTGCTGCCGCCATGGAACTCAATGACGGACGCATTATCACAGGAAAGACTTCCGACCTGCTTGGCGCATCCTCTGCCCTGATCCTGAATGCACTGAAAGAACTTGCCGGAATTGATCACAGCAAACATGTTATTTCTCCTGAAGCTTTAAGACCAATCCAGACACTCAAGACCGAATATCTCGGAAGCAAGAACCCGAGACTGCATTCTGATGAGACTCTGATCGCACTTTCCATCAGTGCCGCTGACAACGAAGATGCGAAGCTTGCCCTTCAGCAGATCCCGAACTTAAAAGGCTGCCAGGTTCATACTTCTGTGCTGCTGTCTCAGGTGGATATTCTGGAGTTCCGTAAGCTGGGCGTAGAGCTTACTTGCGAGCCGAAATCTGAGCATGCTAAGAAGCTGCAGAAATAATTTCACAATAGCATAAAAAATCTCCTCTCTGAACATATGATTATTTCATATGAACAGGAGGAGATTTTTATTATACTATTTTCTGTCTATTCTTCCACTGTTTACATATCTAATCGTAAGGAAAATATCCAACGCAAAAATGATAATTGCGAAGATTAATAAAATCGGGCGCTGATCACCAGCATACAATATTAATCCGCCATTTAAAAGGCATATCGTCATGCTGATTCCAAGGGTATTGTATGCTTTTCTTGCATCAAGTTTTCCATTGGAAGTAATTTTTTCTTCAATAATACCGCCTGGTTTTACGATACTGATAATAATCAAAGAAACAACAAGTATTGTACCAACAAATGCATTTGTATTCCACTGCATACTCATTCCTCCTCTTCATCAGATATAGGACACCTCACCTATGTCTCACGTCTTAGATTTTGTCAGAAATTTCTTCATTTACCCTCTATTTATCTTTAAATTATCATTGTCAGGCGCATCTGTCAATATCTTTATTTGATTGAATCAAGAAAATACTGAAGTGGATGATTTTATCCTCTTAACTATTTACAATCTCTAATGCTCTGTCCGGATAATTGGTGATGACGGCTTCTGCGCCTGCATCTTTTACAAGCTGGATATGTTCTGGTTTGTTGGCGGTCCATACGTGCATTTTCAGGCCGGCACGTTTAACTTCTTCCATGAACTGTGGGTATTTCAGGTGGTAAACTGCCGGGTGTACGGCGTTGATTCCGAGATTTTTAGCGTACATGGCTGGGTTTACCCATCCGTCGCTGAAAAGGATTCCGGTCTGTACATGGTCGTCGAGCTGTTTTAACTGTAACAGGCTGTAATGGTTAAAAGAGGAATAGATCAGCTGGTCTTCCATGTTCATTTCTTTTACCAGTTTCAGGATTTTCCCTTCCATTCCCGGATAGAAGCAGATGCTGTTCTTTAGTTCAATGTTTACCATCATGTCTGTGGTGCGCATGAGCTCCAGTACTTCTGCCAGAGTTGGAATGTGATAAATTCCTGATGGTTCTGCGGGTGTACTGACTTTTAATTCTTTCAATTGAGCCAGTGTCATATCTTTGATCAGTCCGGTTCCGTCTGTGACACGGTCTACGTTTTCGTCATGCATAACGATAAGTTCGCCGTCTGCGGAAGTATGTACATCCAGTTCAATTCCGTCTGCGCCCTGTTTGATGGCAAGTTCAAATGCCTCCATGGTATTTTCCGGTCTGTATCCGCTGGCACCTCTGTGCGCCCATACTTTTGTTGTTCTCTCTGCTGTTTCTGCCATTTCTCTATCTGCCTCTCTTATATAAAATTCATTTACAGTGCTCCCAAAATAATATATCACATGTTACACCTCTGTTTTCTTTTACAAAATAACAGAAGATGTCAGACGGATAAAATCATCCGCTTCGTTCCCTGATCTGGTAAAACTATAATAAATATTGAGAAAATTACTGTAAATCTTCATAAACAGGGAACCGCATACGCAGCCCCCTGTCCTCATTTAAGTATAAATATTTTTCCTGTGAATGATTATAACACTTCTCAATGTACTGTTATCAATATTTTTATTCATTCAGCAAGTTATAATCTTCGATAGATTTGTTCATATCAGAAGCCATTTTGCTCACTGCATCCTCTGCAGATTCTTTTCCGTTGAGCATATTCTCAATCTCTGTTTCTACAATCGCACGTGCTTCCGGGAATACACTGAGAAGAGCACCTGCATATTCCGGTGCAGAATCATGAAGCTGGTCAATGGCGGTCTGGAACTGTGGGTATTTTGCAATATTGTCTTTGAATACCTGCTCATCATGCGCTGCTGTTGTTACAGGGAAGTATCCTGTCTGTGCATTCCAGTATGCCTGAGATTCCGCAGATACCAGATATTTTACAAATTCCCATGTAGCTACTTTCTTTGCATCGTCCTGATTGTCAAGCATCCAGAGGGAAGCACCACCAATGGATACGCCGCCTTTGTCATCATCTGTAATGGATGGGAAGTATGCTGTTCCGACTTCAAAAGAACCGTTTACATCCTGAAGGATCTGTTTCAGGGAAGCTGTGGAACCTAATGTCATAGCCGCTTTTCCGGAAGAGAAATCTGCAAGTCCGGAATCTCCGCCTCTTCCTACGTTTGGTGCATAGCCTGCGTCATAGAGTTTCTTCCACTCATTAAGAATATTCAGTGCGCCGCCGTTTTCGTCAAATGCAACCTTTGTAGCTGCTGCCTCACGTCCGTTTCCGTTATCTACATATGGCAGACCCTGTTTGCACATAAACTCTTCGAAAAACCATCCATAGATTCCCATGGATAATGCTTCTCCCGCACCGCCTTTGTTTACAAGGTCATCTGCAACCTCTGCGATTCCCTCAAGGCTTGTAGGTACCTCTGTCACACCTGCTTTGTCAAACATATCCTTGTTGTAATAAAGAATCGGTGTAGAGGAGTTAAATGGCATGGAATATAATTTATCATCTACTGTATAATAAGCTGTGATATTTGGTTCCAGATCAGATACATCATATCCTTCGCTGTCAATCATGTCCTGCATTGGGATCACCCATCCGGAATCGATCATGAAACGGGTTCCGATATCATAAATCTGCACCAGATCAGCTCCCATATTTCCAAGCTGGGCACTTTTTAACTTATTGATTTCATCGTCATATTCTCCCTGATACTGAGAATCCACTTTAATTCCATATTCATTTTCTTCATTAAATTTATTTACCAGATAGTCCAGTGCTTCCCCGTTGACACCGCCCATTGCGTGCCAGAATGAAATCGTTGTTCCCTCCGGAATGTCTGCCTTTTTCTCTGCTGCCATGCAGGTAGTTGGAAGAATTGCGCTGAATACTGTTGCTGCTGTTAATAATACTGCGAGTTTACGCTTCATAACTTACCTCTTTCTTTTCATGTTGTTTGTTTTTGTTTTCTCTATTTCTCAGCCTTTTACGGCACCTGAGAACATACCTCGGATCAGCTGCTTCTGTCCTGCAATGAATATGGAAATGGACGGAAGGATAATCAGTACTACGCCTGCGATCATCAATGTAATAGACTGGGAGTCTACGCTGTCCAGCATACCGATACCGATCTGTACGGTACGCATCTTGTCTGATCCTGTCACAAGTAATGGCCACATGTACATATTCCATGCATTAATAAATGTGTACACTGCCATAGCTCCCATTGCTGATTTGGTCAGCGGCATCAGAATCTGCCAGATAAATCGCAGATTGGAGCAGCCGTCAATCTTCGCTGATTCATACAGCGAAATCGGAAATGTAAGATAAAACTGTCTGAACAGGAAGATTCCCATTGCAGATGTAAGATAGGGCACGATCAGTACCTGATAGGAATCCAGCCAGTTCCATCCGCTGACTGTCAGGTAATTGGAAATAATCGTTGCCTCTCCCGGAATCATCATAGTTGCCATCACCAGCATAAACAGCACATTTTTTCCTTTGAAGTCCAGAAAGGAAAAGGAAAATGCTGCCAGTGAACAGGAAATGATCTGTCCGAAAGTGATGAGACCTGCTACCAGGAAAGAGTTTACTACAAAACGAACCAGCGGAACCTTCTGCAGTGCCTGTCGGAAATTCTCCAATGTCGGATGTTTGGGCAGGATATTCATATCCAGAGTAAAAAGTTCACCGGATGGCATAAACGCAATACTTACTGCGTATAAAAGAGGCAGAAGAACAATTAACGCCACGACAATGTTTAATGCAATATGTCCGGCAGTTCTGGCCGCTCTTTTATATTTCTGCTGAGCCAGCATTTTTGCTTTTGCTTCCTGAAATCTCTGGCGTTCCAGAGCCATCTGTTTTTCTTTTTCAGCAGTGATGCTGCCTAACTGTGACATTAATATTTCACTCCTTTTTTCTCAATTTTAAACATTACCAGAGTAAGTACCAGCACGATCAGGAAAAGTACCACTGACTGGGCTGCTGCACTTCCGAAACGATAGTTAAAGAAGGCATCTCTGTAAATGGAATACACGATCAGGTTTGTGGATTCTCCGGGACCACCCTGTGTCAGAATTTTGACCTGTCCGAATGACTGGAATGCCTGAATGATGTTTACCACTAATGTGTAGAACATCATTGGTGCCAGTCCCGGAAGTGTCAGGCGATAGAATTTCTGGAATGAACTTGCGCCGTCTACGGAAGCTCGTTCGTAAATAGTTTCATCGATGTTACTTAGGCCTGCGGAAAAATACAGGAAGTTAATTCCGCTGTTAAGCCATGCAGTAAGAACTGCTACGCAGATCAGTGCGTATTTCGGATCACTGACCCAGTTAATATCCAGATGGAAAATCTTATTGATGATTCCTACGGATGGATGAAGCATGATCTTGAAGATCATTGCTGCGGAACTGGATGCGATTGCCATTGGCAGTGCATATGCAGTACTGAAAAAACGGATTCCCGGGAATGTTTTGTTGCAGAGGACTGCTGTCGTAAGTCCCAGAACCATGCTGACTGCTACTACGATCACAACAAAGATCAGGGTTACTGCCAGACTGTTCCAGAATGAGGATGACTGTAATAATTCTTTGTAGTTGCCAAGTCCTACGAATAATTTTGCCTGTCCCATCTTGTTGGTTTTAAAAAGACTCAGATATAAAGTCTTAAAAAACGGGAAAAATAAGAAGATTCCAAAGATCAGGAAACTCGGCAGCAGATATGCGTAGGCACCTGTGTTTTTTAACTTCTTCATGAGTTGAATACCTTTCCTTTTTATATTTTCGTGAGTTATATTGAACACTTAAACCTTTACATGATTTCTTATGAAAATGAGCCTTTTCTCAATGTAATGTTCTCCTGCGTTTTCAGATCAAATGCTGAAATATATGCCATATCGATCCAGAGTGTTACTTTATCACCTTTATCGATCAGACTGTCGCCGGAAACCTTTGCGCAACAGTCCTGACCGTTGTGGTTGAAATGAAGAATTACTTCTGCGCCCAGAAGTTCTCTGGCTGTGACTGTGACTTCCATTTTCCACTCGCCTCTGGTATCTGCTTCTGCCGGTTTTTCCAGGAAATGTTCCGGGCGGATTCCAAGTTCAATATTTCTGCCGACATAGCCCTGGCGTTTCAGGATTTTCCATAAGAAATCCGGGATTGGGATGTCTCCGTCCTTCTCTGTACGGAATGTAGGGATTCCTACCTTTTCCATTGCCAGACCTTTGATAAAGTTCATAGATGGAGAACCGATGAATCCTGCAACAAAGCGATTTACCGGGTAAGCATACAGGTTCTGCGGAGTATCTGCCTGCTGTACTGCTCCCTGATTCATCACTACGATCCTGTCTCCCAGAGTCATTGCTTCTGTCTGATCATGAGTGACGTAAATAATGGTGTTCCCAAGTGCTTTGTGAATACCCGCAAGTTCTACTCTCATCTGGGTACGAAGTTTGGCATCCAGATTGGATAATGGCTCATCCATAAGAAGTACTTTCGGCTCACGGATGATAGCATTTCCAATGGCTACTCGCTGACGCTGACCACCTGAAAGATTCTTTGGTCTTTGTTTCAGCAGATTTTCCAGTCCCAGAAGTTCTGCTACATGGTGAACTCTTTTATCAATCTCTTTTTTCGGTACTTTTCTTACCTGCAAAGAGAAAGCAATGTTATCGTAAATGTTCATCTGCGGATATAGAGCATAGCTCTGGAAAACCATTGCAAGGTCGCGCTCTTTTGGTTCCAGATAATTAACCAGTTTATCTCCGATCCATAATTCACCATCGCTGATATCTTCCAGTCCTGCGATCATCCGAAGTGTGGTTGACTTTCCGCATCCGGACGGACCAACGAAAACTACCAGTTCTCCTTTTTCTATTTCCAGGTTAAAATTCTTCACTGCCTGAAAGCCGTTTTCATAGCTTTTGCAGATGTCTCTTAATATGATTTCCGACATTTGATTTCCTTTCCTCTCCTGCTTTTACGATTAATATTGTTCACTGATATTTTTTTGTCGGACTGCTTTGGCAATGCCTTTTCAGTTATCTTTATGAAAAATATCCGGCAAGCTTCCCCAGCGACTGACACCGGAAACCGTTTTTCCATTCTTCTGCACTGGCTTCACCTGTAAGCACCAGACAACTGTCAATGCCTGCCCGTTTCCCACATTCCATATCCGTATAGATTCTGTCACCGATAAGCAGGGTCTGTTTCGGGGTGCATCCTGTTTCTTCCAGACAGGCATATACCATTCCGGGTGCAGGTTTGCCGATATATTCCGGTTCTCTGCCAACAGATGCCGTAATCATCCGGCAGATGGAACCGCAGTCCGGTACCATTCCGAAATCAATGGGGCAACGCAGATCCGGATTTGTTGCAAACCAGGGAACCTTTGTCTCCGTGAGCTGTTTACAGACCTGAACCAGTTTCTCATAAGTAAGCTCTGTATCATAAGCGCAAAGTACGCAGTCTACATCATCCCCTGCCTGATCAGTGATGTTCAGACCTGCTTTTCGCAGTTCTCTGCAGTAGGTTTCGGTAGCTGCTACCAGGATTTTCTCGTTTCCGTAATATTTCTTCATAAAATCTCTGGCGTAGGTTCCTGCAGTGATAAATTCCTCTTCCGTAGTTTCAATTCCCCAGTCATGAAACTGCTCTACATAATCACTGGCTGCTTTAGACGAGTTATTTGTCAGAAAACGGAAAATTCCGCCGTTTTCTTTTACTGTCTGAAGAAAGTCTGCTGCACCCGGAAGAAGTTCACTTCCCAGAGCAACAGTTCCGTCAATATCCAGAAGGAACAGTTTTTTCTCTTTTATCATTGATGCAAGATTGTTCTGCATATTATTGATATTTCTCTCCTCTTTTTTAACTATATTGCTTTTTATTGTCATTGCACTGTCCACCGACTTTTTGCATTTGACACTGGAGTGTGTTTGAAAAATGCAGATTGCGGGATTGATTTTTCAAATACGCTCTGGCATTATTATAAAAACTTTTTGACATCACCAACAATCTTATTTTTGGCAAATAAATGTTAAATGCGCATAAAAAAATCACGACTGTTCGCCGTGATTTTTTTACATTTTGCTTTTATTGCGGTTGTCTTAATTATCTGTTTCTGCCTTTGTTTCTGCATTATTCATGCATTGGAAATGAGTTTTTTTCTCATTTTGCTTGAATTTTACTTTACAGAGATTCCGGTCTTTCCACCTCATAGCTGGACCAGTCATCGACTGTAGTAGATGCAGATGTATCTGCGCTGTCCTGATAGGAGCCTACTGTAATTGTGTAGTCACTGTCACCCTCTACATAAGTTGTTCCGTCTGTACCTACAATGGAAACTGTTTTGCCGTCTGCATCTGTGATGGTTCCTGCGTTTGACAGGGATGTAATGATGCTGTCGCCGGTTACTGTCCATGTAGAATCTTTGTCAATTACTACGTTACAATATCCGTCTCCACCGTTTCCTGCGTTGGATTCGTCATTGACAAACGCACCTTCCAGTGTGCTGCCGTTAGTCATGTAGAAATCAAGGTCACTGATGGAATCCCAGATTACATTTCCTTTCATATCCTGGCTGTCTGCTGTGAAATTGCAGTCAGATCCGTTGGCACCGCTCTGTCCCCATCCACGCTGGTTGTTGTTTCCTGTACACTGCAGGAAGAATTCACTGTCATCGTTATATGTGATATCTACGTCCTTTAATGCAATGGTGCATTCTGTATTAGTTGTGTAGAATAAACCACCGTTCTTGGATGTGATCGTACCACCATCCATCTGGAATATGCTGTTACCTACTTCAGAATCACCTGACATACTCTGATATAGAATGACTGTCCATGTAGTATCATTTTGATCATCATCACTCATATTTCCGGTCAGGTTGCTGTTGTAGAGTCTCAGAGAGTTTAAGCCCTCAATGCAGACTGCTTCTGAACCATTTGCTGTCAGTTCTGCATTGTTGACTGCAATATCTGCTGTACAGTAAACCGCAGGAGAGCCTACCCCGTTAGATGTATAAGTACCGCCGTCCACTACCATTGTTCCGCCGCCTCTGTCACTGCGGATTGCCGCGGAGGATTCGCCATTTGTCTCTACATTCAGATCCCAGGCATAGAGCTTGCCGCCACCTGCTGCGTGGATTCCACCTGAAGTATCCTGCTGTGTGGTGATATCTGTATCTGCTGCATATACGGTTCCGTCACCGTATGCAAAGAGTCCTGCACCGCCTTTGCTGTCTGTGGTTACTGTACTGTCTTTAACATATGCAGTTCCGTCTGTGGCAAGAACTGCTGCTCCTACACCATAGAAGCTGGAGTTATCACCGCCCTGGCTGTCGGAAGATGTTCTTGAGATTGCGTCATTGCTGAAGGTAACCTCTGCACCATTGGAAATAAGTGCTGCATTTTCGTCTGTTCCTGTAGATTCCAGAGAGGTATCGGATACTGTTTCATCTGAGCTGTATTCATTTGCTGCATCGTAGCTGTCCACACCGGAAGCCTGACTGCCAGGACCACCCTGTCCACCGCCCATGGACTGGACTGTGATAGTTGCTGCGTTTCCGTCATCATCTAATGTGATAGCCACTACGTCGCCCTCTTTGATGTCATCTAATGTAATCTCTTCGGTCTGGCCTGCACCATCTGGTGCCTGGCCGTTACCGTCCGGGGCTTCTCCGTCTGGTTTTTCGCTGTCAGATGCATCTGTCTTTTCTGAATCATCAGTATCTTCCGATTTTGCATCTGCATTGTCATCGGCATTATCTCCATCCGGTTTCTCCGGCGCCTCTCCACCAGGTGCTCCCTGACCACCGCCCATGGACTGTTTCGTAATCACTGTGCTGTCTGTAACTGTGATTTCCTGTTCTTCGCCTGTCAGGTCTAACATAGATGGTGCTTCTCCGTCCGGAGCTCCCTGACCACCACCGTTGCCATCTGGCTCTTCGCCTTTGTCTGTGTTATCTGCGGATGCGTCATCCGTTGATTCAGTATCTTCTGTTGTTTCATCTGTATCTGATGACTCGTCTGTGCTGGCATCGTCTGTTTTTTCAATGTCTGCATCTTTAGAACCTTTGGCATCGCCATCTGCCTTTGCATCATCTCCATCCGGTTTCTCCGGCGCTTCGCCATTTTTGCCACCCTGGGGCTGTTCACCAGGCTGACTCATTTCTTTTCTGGTTCCTACTGCAATGGTGATTTTTCCATCTTCCACAGATTTTACTTCTCCGAGAATTTCATTTTCGTTTGTTTCTTCTTTGCTGTCGTCTGCTTTCTCGTCTAATGCTTCTGCTGTATCCTCTGTAGTATCACCTGCATCCTGAGTACTTTCTGTCTTGCTCTCTTCTGCAAATACTGTTGCCGTAGAACCCACAGATGTTGCTGTTATCATAACTCCCATGATCATTGCCAGATGTTTATATTTCATAGTAATACCTCTCTGTTCTTTCTATTTTGAATTTTTTCTGTTTCTTTTGTTTTTGTTGATGGTACTACTATATCTGATAAATGTGTTTGATCTATGGTCAGTCTACGAAAAAAATGTGTTCTCCTATAAATGATACATTTCAGATTTGCGGTGTTTTAATAACGGAAGCTGTTCTCTGATCTGGTCTTCCCGATCCAGGTCCATTTCTTCTATTAAAATACCCTCTTTCTCA
>SKEW01002036.1_pt1 | contig 10302 bp, 14 predicted proteins | sample 4841441 | NCBI WGS metagenome assembly SKEW01 (sample SAMN11008799, study PRJNA524170) | human gut metagenome | isolation source: fecal sample from pouch patient p41 | place: Israel: Tel-Aviv | reverse complement strand
TGTCATCTCTGTATAGTCAATTTAGTTAGTACTCTAGAGAGTGTAAAATATTTTGTGTAAATAGAAAAAAGGAAGTCCCTTCTGTAGAATAGAGTTACCACAACACATTCACAGAAGAGAGGACTTCCCTATGAACGATTTTACTACAGAAATTCTAAAGACTCTAGCGAACAAAGGCGATTTGAATGAATTATTCCGTGTCCATTTGGAGAAAGCAGTCAATACGCTTCTCAAAACGGAGTTAACGGCTTTCCTAGATTACGAAAAGTATGATCGCATTGGTTTTAACACGGGTAATTCTCGTAACGGCTCCTATGACCGTACGGTCAAGACCGAGTATGGGGAACTTCATCTCCAGATTCCGCGCGACCGCAATGGTGAGTTCAAGCAACAGACTGTTCCTGCTTATAGACGGACGAATGACACGTTAGAGGAGACCGTCATTCACCTCTTCCGAAAAGGTATTACCATGTCGGAAATCGCAGACTTGATTGAGAAAATGTATGGGCATCACTACACGCCCCAAACCATGTCCAATATAACAAAATCATTTACAGAAGAGGTAACGGCGTTTAAAGGGCGGGAGCTTCATGACCGTTATGCTGCTATTTATATGGACGCAACGTATATTCCGTTAAAGCGGAAAACCGTCGCCAAGGAAGCTATTCATATCGCAGTTGGCATTCGCCCGGACGGATCAAAGGAAGTATTGAGCTATGCGATTGCACCGACTGAATCCATCACGATTTGGGAGGAAATTTTATTGGACCTTCAAGAGCGCGGTTTGAAAAATGTCCTCCTGTTCATCACGGATGGCTTAAAGGGGATGGTAGGAGCGATTAGTCGGTTCTATCCCAAAGCTCGTTTTCAACATTGTTGTGTACACGTTTCCCGTAATATCAGTCACAAAGTGCGTGTCGATGATCGTAAGGAAGTCTGTGATGATTTTAAAATGGTGTATCAAGCCTCATCTAAAGAGGTGGCGTTGGAAGCACGTGGTGCTTTTGCGGAAAAATGGAAAACCAGCTATCCAAAAGTGGTTGAATCGATTCTTTCGAACGATCACTTGCTCACTTTCTATGATTTCCCCTTGGCCATACGCAAGAGTATTTATTCTACGAACTTGATTGAATCCTTTAATAAGCAAATCAAGAAATACAGCCACCGCAAGGAACAGTTCCAAAACGAAGAGTCGATGGAACGTTTCTTAGTCTCGTCTTTTGATACTTACAACCAAAAATTCCTAGGTCGCAGTCATAAAGGTTTTCAACAGGCCGAAGGCGAACTTGAACAAATGCTAAGCCAACTGATTGAGAATTAGAAACAATCTGCAGTAGGGAAGAATCATTTACACAAAATTATTGACGCTCCCAGAATTATAGGACTAAACAAAATTGTATTACTTATTCTTTTCTAGGTGATGTATTTTATCATCCATATACTATTTCTGTGGACATGAAGATTCATATTATTATCCCACAAAAGTTGGTACTAAATAAATACATAGGACTGTTTATAGTTCATTGCTTGAAAAAGCTTAGTATTAATTTAAGTTATGGTAATCAAATGTCTATGAATGATTTAAAGCAAAAACGAATTACTTTGCCAAAATTCCCAAATGGAAGTCCAGATTGGGAATATATGGAACAGTATGTTGTAAATATATTTAATAAAATTAAATTTTCTCAATTGATGCCCATTATTGAAAAAATTTGAATTCTACAAATCAGAAACTTAAATAATATTACCCGTAGCTGGTAACAAACGCCAAACCGAGAGTTTATGGAAGATTATACTATAAATTTAATTTGAAATTCTTTTGAATTGCTTCCCTCTCATTGGCTTCTTTTAGGACCATTAGCTCAGTTGGTTAGAGCAAACGGCTCATAACCGTTCGGTCACAGGTTCGAATCCTGTATGGTCCATAATTAAAATTTCCAAATGATAGGGGATATTACTACGCCCATTTAATATATAGAATATATTTTCTTTCCAATGATTATGTTGTCGACTTTTGTTTATTAAAATAGAAGGTTTTACACGCTCATATTCATCTAAGGAATTTAACTAAATTTCTAGTACCTTATTCTGTTTGATTGAGCGACTTAGCAAGTGTTCTATTTGAGCCTGTGACTGCTGAGGTAAACGTTCAATTTCTCTTGAATGATAATCATTCGTCTCTTTGATTACTGCTTGTAATTTCCCTAAAGGAAAGGCTGTTGGCCATTTTAGCTCAAAGGGGCTATCGACGTAATCATTGTATGGTTTGAACTCTTTTTTCGTTCTCCTTACCATTCTAAACACACTCTTTACTCGAACACTATAAGAACAAACGTTCCCACCTCGCAATCAAGTACTAGATTCATTGTATACCTGAAAACTTTTAGTTTTGTTGGACTGAACGAAGAGAGGGAAACCAAACTAAAACGTCGAAGACCCGTTGAGCAAATCGAAACCCGTTATTCGTATTTTGAGGTTTGGCCACATGCCTGGTATGAACAATTATTCGTATTTAAATAGAGATTTTTTTGTTTTCATCTACATATCATATTTAACTCTGTAAGAGCGAACGTTAAAATCTCTTCATTGCATAGCTACCGATCAATATTTGTGAAAATGGCTTAGAATTGCTCTCTCAAATCTAAAGTATAGTTAAATTCCACCTATATTTTAAGATTCATAAATGTAGTCAAAAAAATAGCTAAAAAACTCACTGCTCTAATCGACAGTGAGTTTTTGTGTAATACATACTAATTTATAATTATCTAATAGGTACTTTTTCAGAATAACTATAGAATTGAGATTTATCTGTAAAATTAGCTTTATATTTACTGTTAATTCCAGCCTTTTTAGATATATCTCCCAATTCAATTAATAACTTTTCATCATTTCCTAAAAAATGAATTTTATTGTCAAATCCAACAATATAGATATAATTTACCAATTTATTTATTAATATTTCTGGATATTTTTCGCTATCTATTTTTTTATAGACTTGCAACAAAACATCTGTAATATCTAATATAGCTTTGGTCTTATCACGCTTCATTAAACTATTATATAGTTCATGAATTATTTTTTTTGTTTCCTCAATATCAATCATTTAAATCCTTCCTCCACTAAAACTACCAAACAAATTATCTCCCCAATGTTTAACTCCTTCTGACCAAGCTTGTCCTCAATTTACCCAACATTTTTGCTTATTACAATACACACCATTTCCGTAATATGTGGCAGCTTCTACATTTGTTCCTAATGCTGTAAAACCAATCCCAATCATGCCACAAATAACTAAACCTTTAACTAATTTCTTTTTCATTAATGTTCACCTCGAAAAATAAAAATTAGAAAACGTCTTCTATATAGAAATTATATAGTTATTGGTATAGTTTTGTAAACGATACAATAAAAGTTTTTTTCTAACATTTTTGTAAGGAGGTATATATAATTAAAAAGAATCTACCTACTTACCTTTTTTCCCTCTTCAACTAAAAATGCTTGTAAAAACCGTATGTCCAAATAACAATATTCAATCCTACTAAAAACCAAAAAATTTTAATCATAAATGCTACAGTATGTTCTTCTTTTCTTTGTAAATACTCTTCTATCCATTTAGGATCATGTTTTCTTTTTTTCAAAAATTCATATGTATGATAAGAAGGACTTTCTTTCTCTTTCACTAGCTATCACCTCAATTTTTTACTTCTATATATTGTCCACCAAATGCAAGCTTATACTGTTTACCACAACTTTTACATTTGTATTCTGTTCGTTTCCAACGAATACGTTCCGCTAACATGGCACAATCACAAGAAATATACTCAATCAAAACACCTTCAGCTCTGTTAGCTACTTCTATTTTCTGATAATCATACTCTTTTCTCATAACTAGTCACCTTAAATAATAACTACCACAAATTTATTTATCATGAAGGCAACAACTAAAAATTAAGGGATTACTTTAAGCACTTTATTTGACACTATTTAATGAGTAATTAGTTGTTGCCTATTACTATTTTATCAATATTTCCTCTTTTTTCAAATTTTTTTTGGCTTATTTCTACAAAAATACCCTTACTTAATTTGTATTCTTTTTTACAATTACTACACTTAAAATGATTATATTTTCTCAACTCTCTTCTAGCCAATTGGCCACAATCACAATCAACATAAGCAACTACATTTGTTTTATTCCACGTAGTAATTTCTATTCCCCAATGATCATATTTTTTTCGAACAACCATCTTAATTCTCTCCATTTCTAAAGCTATATCTTGCAACCATTTCTCTAAATTCTTTTTTTATTTTAGGACGCACTCGCAATACTTCTTCGGCCAACTCTAATAATAGTTTTTCTACTTTTACTGACATCGTATCAAAAATAACCATTGGCTTATTTTCTTTTTCGACGCGTTTTTTGTATCTTTGATAATTTGCAGAATAGAGTCGACCATTTGACATTTTTTCTATTCCGTATCCTGAAATCAAAGGATTTTCCAACATCTGAATAATCTTCTCTCTATTTTCCATAATAACTACTCCTGAATTATTTCTCATTAAGTAACTGTTCTTCCTTTGCTTGTTTCTTGATTCGTTTGAGAGTAGATAAAGAAATACCTGTTTTCCTTTCCACTTCTCGCATGCTATTTGTTTCCATTAACTCTAGTGCATGTTTATATTTATCATTTAGAACTCTTTTCGGACGTCCTTCTCGATAGTTTTTATTGTTTGCTCGATGCCATTGTTTTCCTTCTTGCGTTCTCGTCACGATTAAATCTCTTTCAAATTGCGCAAAGCTCCCCAACATGTTCATCATTAATGTTTGCATAGAATCACTTTTATTTGGCTCAAAGGTTAGGGCATTATCTAAGAAGGTGATAGTCACTCCTGAATTGTTTAAAGAAGAGATAATCGAATTTAAATCAACGATACTTCTAGCTAGCCGATCAATTTTCGTAACTAAAACTTTATCGCCAGGTTTTACAATAGATAGTAGTTCTTCTAATTCTTTTCTTCCTTCTTTTTTTGTTCCCGTATATTTTTCACTGAATATTTTTTCTGATCCGGCTTTTTCTAGTTTTTGAATCTGGGTTTTGTAATCTTGATTACTAGTACTCACTCGTGAATAACCATAAATGGGCAAAATTTCCTCACCTTTTCTGAACATAAGTTTTTGACACTAGATAATTCCAAGTATAGCACGAAAAAATGTGACTTTTGGATTTAAATGGCCTGTTATTTCTATAGATAAATGGCACTATCTTAAATAGATAGTGTCATTTTTTCAAATACCTATCACAAGACTATCTCTTGCTGCTTCAACTACATCTACAGTAATCGTGTTCATGTTGTTAATCTTTAAAATGCGATCAATTTGTGTAAATAGTCGATGAATTAAACGAAAGTTACCTTTAGTTATCTTGATAATGGTAGTAATGGCTTCATAATCAGAAAAATCTTCTAGCGTCAAATCAATACCAAGATCAGCCCATTGATATTCTAAAATATGATGGGTTTCGTCTTTACTCAAATTAGAAAATTCATGAGAAAAGCCAATTCTAGAATACAATTGGGGGTAACGAGATAATCGCTTTTCAATCCCGGGCATTCCAATAAAAACCATAGCCAAATCATGTTCATCATAAATACTGCGTAACTGTTCTAAGTGCTGTAACTTCAAACGGTCAATTTCATCAATGATAATTAAATCAATCCCCTCATACTCATAAAAATTTTTGTACACACTTTCTTCATCAATGAGGCCTTTTCTCCATAAATAATGTCCTTTTGTACTAGTTAATTGCAGACAGCGATTGGACACGTTATGCCCAATTTTAGTCGCTGCTGTTGCTGGTGCAGTGCAAAAAATAGTATGTGCATCAAGTACTTCGTCTGTTGCCTTTACAGCAATGTCGGCAAATCTACTATAACTAATTTGTTTGCCAATCTTATCCCAATTAGAATAATGTCTAGAGGATAACGTTTTACCTACTCCTGGAAGGCCATAACAAATACCAATATACTTGTATTGGATACAAGCATCACAAAATTCTGCAAAGCGGCGATACTCCTTCGTCTCAATAAACTGCTTGTTCTCACTCATTATAGTACCTCTTTAATTTTGACTTTTTTTGTTTGGGATTTTTTTGTAATTCTTTCTTTTTTTCACCGATTAAAAGATCTACAGCACTTGGTGAATGTATTTTCTCTTGCAACGTGCGTTGACGTTTGTTTCTAGCTGAAACTAGTTCGTTAAGATCCACAGAGTAATTAGATAGTTCCGGAGAAATCCCATTACACAAATACTTATTTTCATAATAGATACGGATTTCTACAAGATCGGCAGGATTGTATCTGATAAGAACATATTCGCCAACATAAGCCACAAGGTTTGGATTTGTGTAACGAATACCTTGAAAATGAACGCCATCTGGGTGAACTTTTCTGGTCTTTGCCACTTCTAATAATAATAAGTCCAACATTTCTAAGTTTTCAGGCATATTAGGTAAAAAAATTTGATTCATTCCACTTATAGATGGGTGCCATTTTTATGGACGAATGTTCTCGGTAATTATACTCTTTAATTAAAAAATCGTGTAAACGTAATTTGAATTCATTTATAGTCAATAAGTTGGCTGTGCTTGAATTGCCAATATATCCTGGTTGATTTTCTAAAAATAGCTGATTAACCGTCTGAAAGAACCGCTCGATTTTGCCACGCCCTCTTGGAACACCTACTTTTGAAAAGATTAAATTAATTCTCAGATCAGCTGCAATTTGTTCTAAATGTTCTGAAGTAAAGTCACTGCCATGATCGGTATAAAAGGTTTCTGGAATTCCACAAATCGGCCATTCTGAGTCTCTTTTCGTCCAAATAGCTTGGTGCAAAGTTAAGGAAGTTCGTATGGCATTTGGTGCAGCAAATGATAAGTTATACCCTGCAATACATCTGCTATAGTCATCTAAAATAATCGTGAGCCAGGGGCGATTTTTTTGTCCTTTTTCATCAAGAATTTCAATATCTAATAGAGTGTGATCTGCTTGCCAGATTTCGTTAGGATAATTTGCTTCTCTGATGTGTACAAGATCAAAACGCTCTTCGTATTTCTTTTTTCCATGATGAGAAAGATAGATCAAAGAAGCATCCATATTTTTTACTACTTTATAAACTTGATCATAGCTTGGAATAACCTTAGTTTCTTGATTGTGAGAAACACTATTGACTATTTTTCGATGAATCGTTGCCACGCTCATTTTTTTGTTTTTCAATACCAATTGTTCAATCGTTGTAATTAACTCTTTTGGTAGTTTGAGTGTCCCTTTGTCAGAACGTTCTTCACGAATCAGGCCCACTAAACCAAGTGTAAGGTATTTTTGTTTCCAACGAGAGAGTGTTCTTACAGGAATTTTTTCTTTACTAGAAATATCTGCTAACGACAATTCATCTTTTAAGAAAGGTTCGATTACTTTATACTTTTTCAGGGCGTTTCTCCGTTTTTCTTTAGAAAAACTAGCGAGATCTTTTTTCCTTCCTGTCATTATCTTTTACCTCCAATTTATTCAAGTAACGATAAACGGTTGTCCGAGAAACATTCCACTTGTCCGCAACTGTTTTAATTGGTGTCCCACTATCAACGAGTGTCTTAAGTAATTCTAAATCTTTTGAAGATAATTTTTCTGGGCGTCCACCGAAACGTCCGCGAGCTCTAGCAGAAGCACGGCCAGCAGCTGAACGCTCTAAAATTAGATTCCGTTCGAATTCTGCAAATGCTGCAAATAAGTGAAACATTAATTGACCTGTCGAGCTTGATTTGTCCATCGTAATATTTTCTTGAAGACTATGAAAACTTACACCCCGTTCATTCAATCGATTAACAAGCGAAATTAAATCTTCCATATTTCTGCCTAGACGATCTAAACGCCAAACGACAAGTGTATCTCCAGATCGAACAAAGTCAATGGCCGTTTCTAATCCTGGTCGATTATTTTTTGCACCACTCATATGATCTGTAAAAATTTTTTCGCAACCAAATTTATTTAAGCTATCTTCTTGTAAATCTAAATTTTGTAATCCGGTAGACACCCGGGCGTATCCTATTTTCAAAAAAATCACTCCTTAGTTAAACTTATTGTAACATAACTTTATTTAAACGATATAATTGAACATAGAATTTATTACGAGTTTATGAACACTAAATATACTCATATTTCAAAAAATAGAATAAAAAAATAGAGTGTACAGAAAGGGACCATTTTCTGTACACTTATAATTTTACTTTTTACTATTATTTATTTGGTAATGTGTTCATGAGTTCAAAAAAGTAATTAGCATTTCCTGTACTAAAATAGTTGTACCATGCTTCTAATGTATCTTGCTCATACACATTTAAATGTTCAATAATTTGTTTTGTCCACATTAACGCTCCCGTCGATCCTGCAGTAATAAGATTATTATCAGATACAGACTGTTGCTCCTTGTAAAGTCTCTGCCCGTGATAATTTACGCAAAACATTTCAAGAAATTCAAGACTATTACTCGTATGTGAATATTCATTTAATAAACCAACATTTGCAAGAGCTACAGTTGCACCACAAATTGCCCCTACTAGTCCGCCAATGGAAAGTAATTCTTTTGCTACGTCAAGAACAAGACTATGTCTTGAATCATCCCAAGTATCTGCTCCTGGTAGTAGCAGTATACTATCTTTGCTTAATTCAATTTCTTCTATTAAACAATCAGGGGTTATCTGAATACCTCCCATAGTACTAATAGAATCTCTTGAATAACTAACTGTTTTAACACACAATAAAGGTGCTTCAGATTTGAAAAATCGTTTAGAGTTCAGCTCCGCAGTAACATAACCTATTTCCCAGTCTGCTAATGTATCTAATACGTAAATGTAAATTGTTTTCATAATTTCCCTCCATAAATTCTTATTTCTGTTATTATTATACATACTAATTATTGACAGCAATATGGCAACAATAAAAAACAAAAAGGAGAAAGCAAATGAAAGTTAGTAGATTGGTAAGTATTATATTCGTCCTTATGGATAAAAAAAGAATAAGTGCACAAGAATTAGCCAATATGTTTGAAGTTTCTGTTCGTACTATTTATCGTGATATTGAGGCTATTAGTGTGGCTGGAATTCCAGTTCATTCTATCACTGGGGTAGGCGGAGGATTCGAAGTTATGGAGAAGTATAAGATAGATAAAAAAGCTTTTTCAGAAGAAGATTTAACAACGATCTTAATGGGTATTTCTAGCATTCCTGCTGTTATGAAAAGTGATAGTTTTATACATACCTATGGTAAAATAAATAGTCTTATTCCTGAAGAAAGAAAAGAGGCAGCTCATTTTTATACTGAACAAATGCATATTGACTTTAGTCACTGGATGGGAAATAGAGATTTAGAAGATTATATAGAAACTATCAAAACAGCTTTAATAAAAAGTAGAATACTATCATTTGAATACATTAACCATTCTGGGGAAGAAACTAAAAGACAAGTCGAACCTTACCAACTAATCTTGAAAGGCAGTCAATGGTATTTTCAAGGATATTGTTATAAAAGAGAAGGTTTTCGCTTATTTAAATTAACTCGAATGACGAATTTAAAAATAGAAGATTTTGAATTTGTTCCAAAAGAATACCCAAAACCTCTTTCAAATACAGTAGAGATTTTGGATAAGATACAAATAAGTATTAAACTCAGAATTCACGAATCTATTATGGAACGATTACTTGATTATTGCGACCATGACCATTTTTTTAAAGATGGGAAAAATCATTACCTAGTTACTTTCCCATTTATAGAAAATAACTATTACTACGGAATTCTTTTAAGTTTTGGAGAGTATTGTGAATGCATAGAACCCTTGCACATCCGTACAGAATTAAAAAGGAAAATAGCTAATTTATCTAAGATTTATGAAAAGTAGTTTAAGTAAGTTGTCATATAGAAAGATAGAGACAACAGTTTTAGTCATTTATCTATAGGAGAAACAGGCCATTTAAATCCAAAAGTCACATGCTAAAACCATATTAGGACAAATAAGTATACTTTAATGTCCTATATAAAATAAAAGTTCAAAAGGTAAGTGTGTGCTTCGCTCCCACTGCCCATCGACGTTTTAGTAGCCTTTCCCTCACTTCGTTCAGTCCAAGCTAACTAAAAATTTTCGGGCTACTCTCTCCTTTACCCTAAAAAAATAAATCAAAACGCAGTCTTTTAATATCTTCTAGTTAATCAAACAAAAAATAAGAACGAAAAACAAAGACCTCATCGTCGCAAAGAGGG
>SKEW01002026.1_pt1 | contig 10327 bp, 9 predicted proteins | sample 4841441 | NCBI WGS metagenome assembly SKEW01 (sample SAMN11008799, study PRJNA524170) | human gut metagenome | isolation source: fecal sample from pouch patient p41 | place: Israel: Tel-Aviv | reverse complement strand
CATTAATTTCAAAATTAATTCTCTCACCTATTTTTAATTTATACTTCTTTGCCGTTGTCTGATTAATTAATATTTGATTCTCTTTTGAAGGATATTTCCCAGAAATATAATCTAACTTTTTAGTTTTAAATATCTGATATACCTCAACGTCTAACTCTTCATCATAACTGCTTAAAATTCCATTACTAAATACTAATTTGTAAGCAACATTTGCTATTTTATTATTCTTCTCAAATTTTTTAATTTCTTTGCGTTCAAAGATATTATTAATATAATCATTTTTTGAAACTTCAATAACTCTTTTTAATGGGTCTTCTTCAAATTTTTTTTCTAAATATTGCCATCCACCATTAAAAGCACTTAATAATAAAACAAAAGCTAGAATAATAAATATTTGTGATACAAACATCATTATTATCTTTTTAAATTGATATTTGAGTTGCCTTTTACAATAAAAAAGCAGTCGACCTGGCTGCTTTTTTATGATTATTGGTGAATATTTATGATATCGTTCATTACTAAAATTATAATAATTCTTTTTTTTATCAAGATCTACAATCATTTTTGTATATTGTTTAATTAATCGAGAATTATGCGAAATAACAATCACTAAATGCTCCTTGGCATACCTTTTTAAAAGTCTCATCACTTCAATACTTAATTTATCATTTAATGCTCCAGTTGGTTCATCTGCTAAAAGAATTGGTGTATTACACAAGAAAGCTCGAACCAATCCAATTCGCTGCTTTTGACCACCCGATAGTTCATCGGGATATCTTTCCAACAATTCAACTACTTTTAAAGTTCGACAATACTCCTCCAATTGACCAGACACTTGCTTTAAATCAATACCTTTTATTTTTGTAATTAAGATTAAATTCTCTTTTATTGTTAAAGCATTGACTAAATTATAAAATTGGTAAACATAACTAATATAATCACGTTGATACATTCTAATTTGTTGATAGTTGAGCCTATGCCCATCAATTAATACCTGACCATTGCATGGACGCTCAATTCCCGCAATAATGTTTAACAAAGTTGATTTCCCTGTACCACTTTGACCAATGATTCCTATCATCCCTCTACTTGGAAATTTAATTGTTAGATCATCAATAACGCGTTGTCTCTTTTTTCCATACTTATAAAATTTAGTAATATTAATAAGTTGTAATGCCATAACGTCCTCCTTATGTTATAATAGCAATGGTGATAAAATGAACTTATTTAAATATAGTGATGATAATAAACGCTATCATACTTTTAATTATTATCTGAAAAATAAATATCAAAGTAAAGTTGCCAAAGTTAGTTTGAATGCGGGCTTTACTTGTCCAAATCGCGACGGTACTAAAGGCACGGGCGGCTGTATTTTTTGTAGCAGCACTGGTTCAGGTGATTTTGCCGGAAATATCCAGGATTCATTAGAAATACAATTTAGTAATGTTAGTTTGCTTCTTCAAAATAAATGGCCAAATTGTAAATATATTGCTTATTTTCAAGCCAATACTAATACATACGGCCCATTAAAAAAAATCAAAGCTTGTATCGAACCATTTATCAATAAAAAAAATGTGGTTGCAATCAGCATCGCAACTCGGCCAGACTGCTTGGAAACCGATGTTTTAAATTATTTAGCAGAAGTTAATAATCGCTGCGATTTATGGGTCGAATTAGGTTTACAGACCATTCACGATCAAACAGGTGAACTAATCAATCGTGGCCATAATTATCAAGACTTCCTAGACGGCTTGAATAAATTACGAAAATTAAAAATTAATGTCTGTGTACATATTATCAATGGTCTACCTGGTGAAACATATGAAATGATGCTTGAAACAGCAAAGGCGGTTGGGCAGTTGGACATTCAAGCCTTAAAGATCCATATGCTTTATGTCATTGAAAAAACAAAATTACATCAGTTATATTTACAACAGCCTTTTAAAATCCTGAGTCGTGACGAATATATTGATTTAGTTGTCAAACAATTAAGTTACATCCCAGAAAATATTGTTATTGAAAGATTAACCGGAGATGGAAATATTTCAGATTTAGTCGCTCCCTTATGGTCAATTCGTAAAGTAACTATCTTAAATGATATTGATAAATTAATGGTTGCTAAAGATTATTATCAAGGTTGTAAAATAAAAAAGCCCATTTAGGGCTTTTTCTATTATTCAATTATTAATTACTAGTTTCAATTAAACCATAATCACCATCATTACGACGATATACGATACTAATTGAATCACTTTCAACATCACGATAAACGAAGAATGAATGACCAATCAATTCCATTTGCATGATTGCTTCTTCCATATCCATTGGTTTAGGGGTAATTGACTTAACCTTTACCAAGACATCTTCTTCAGATTCAACATCTTCAATTGAAGATAGGTTGAACGCAAGTTTATTATCTTTTGATTTACGACTTAGTCTAGTTTTGTACTTTCTGATTTGTCCTTCTAATTTGTCAACAACTAGATCCATAGCATTATATAGATCATCATCTACGACCTCTGCTCTTAAAAGTACATATTCAGTAGGAATCGTAACTTCAAGTTTTTGTCCATAAGGATAAACTCGACATAAAACTTTTGCTTCAACATTGTCACTTACGATGAAATACTTATCTAATTTAGATAGTTTTTCTGAAATCTTTGCTTCGATAGCCTCTGTGATTTCAATGTTTTTTCCTCTTACTGAGATTTTCATAAGAATTCCTCCTTTGTATAAACATATTATACAATATATATTTGTAAAATAACACTCAAATTATTGATAAAATTTCCCTAAATTTAACATAAACAAAAAACACTCGAATAAATCGAGCATTTTTATCTATAAATATTTTTTTAGAATTTCTACTTTATCTAACTCTTCCCATGGAAGATTGTTATCCCCACGACCAAAGTGTCCATAAGCAGCTGTTTTTAGATACAATGGTTGACGTAAATCTAACGTTTTAATGATTCCTCCTGGAGTTAAATCAAAGTTATCTCTGATTGCTTTTAGGATTATATCATGGTCAACATGTTCAGTTCCATACGTCTCAATAAAAATTGAAGTAGGTTCTTTAACTCCAATAGCATAAGAAACCTGAATTTCTAATTTATCACAAAGATTTGCCGCAACAATATTTTTAGCAATATAACGCAACATATAGGCAGCTGAACGGTCAACTTTGGATGGATCCTTTCCACTAAAAGCCCCACCACCATGGCGAGCAGCCCCACCATATGTATCAACAATAATCTTTCGCCCAGTTAAGCCAGTATCACCATGCGGTCCTCCAATAACAAAGCGACCAGTTGGATTGATCAGCACTTTATAATCAGTGTTTAAATTATATTTTCTTACAACTGCATCCATTATTTCTTCTTTAATATAACGTTTGAATTCAGTTTCATCAAAATCAGGATCGTGCTGAATCGACATTAAAATAGTATCAATTTTAGGAGTACTTTCGGTATAATCAATCGTTACTTGAGCTTTCATATCAGGACGGGCTGACTTAAATTCTCCAGTATCCTTTTTTTCAGTTGCATAACGAACCAAATGATGAGCAATTGAAATCGGCAAAGGCATATACCCTTTTGTTTCTTTACAGGCGTAACCAAACATGATTCCTTGATCCCCCGCTCCTCCAACTTCATCATTTGTTCCTAAAGCAATATCAGGAGACTGTAAATCCATTACTACCTGAACCTTGCAAGTCCGATAATCGATTCCTTTATCGCTATCATCATATCCAATGTCCTTTAAAACATCTCGAGCTACCTGCTCATAGTTAACTTCTGCAGTAGTTGTGATTTCTCCACCAATAACTACCAGATCAGTAGTAGCAAAAACTTCACAGGCCACACGTGAATTAGGATCTTCTTTTAAGCACGCATCAAGGATAGCATCACTAATTTGATCACAAACTTTATCAGGATGCCCTTTTGAAACTGATTCAGAGGTAAATAATACTTTTTCTTTCATTTTTCTTTCTCCTTCTACAAATAAAAAAGCTTCCTAAAGAGAAAGCATACATAGTTAGGAAGCCTTCTCTCATTGTTCAAGTATAAACTTGCTCAGTTAGGCACCTTCTAATTTAATATAGGGTTGCCACTACATCATCGATCTTCATCTAGTAGTTCTTAATAAGAGTCTTTTTTATTTATTTGTTCTATTTCTTCTTTAGTTAGTGACGTTATTACCTCAATAATATCGTCATCGAGTCCAATATCTAATAAGATACTGGCAATCATTTTTTGTTGCCTTACATTCTTCATATTATCACCTTAACTTAGTTTGCATAAATTAAAAAATAATATTCCTTAAAACAACAAATACATAATAATATATCTAAGACATTATTGCAAGCAATTTATTAGATACTAATATTTTAGCATGGAATGAATCTTTTTTTGTCTCAACTTTGTTTTAAATTAATACTCAGTTCCTTCTAAAATATTTTGCACTCCTAAAACTCCTGGTACTTCTTCCATTAAGATTTGCTCAACACCATCCTTTAAAGTTTCATCTAACATTGAACAACCCGCACAGGCACCTAACATCTTCACATAAACAATGCCATCTTTAAAATCTATTAATTCGATGTCACCACCATCACGATTTAAGTACGGTCTTAATTTGTTAATTACTTTTTCTACTTCTTCAATTGTACTTGTATTTTCCATTGTCCTTCACTCCTTTAGCACTTATCTATTTTACCACAAAAAAATTATTTTTAAATAAATATACACTTTAATTAAGAAAATTACTAGGATAATATGATTTTAACTAAAAACCATAAAAATCACTTAGATGATCTATATTATAATCGACTAACTGTCGGATGAAAAACACTGTAATGACGGTGTTGTAAAACAAGATACTTAATAAAGACCATTACTACTAAATATCCTATCTTCATCACTATTAATTCTTCATCACTATTAATTGTTTAACTTTTTTATTTTTTTTATATAAAAAAATGACTGTTTTTCTTTTGCAAGAATATATCAGCTATTACGGGATAAAAAATAGTGCATTATTTTTTCATTCTTCTTTTTATTTTGATATAATATATCCGGGAAATGAGTATAAGTCCCAAAACTCTCATTTCTCAAACATGCAAAAGGACATGTAACACAGATAAAGAGCCCCACTAAACTGAGGTTCTTTATCTGTCTGACAAATGTTCTAACTACGTACATATATGCTAAAATTACAAAGCTAGACACAATATTTTAATTTAAATATAAGGATTGATTTCTCACTCATAATGAAGTCAATCTTTTTAATTATGTTTTGATTTTTTGTTCTTAATAACAAAAATATCCCTCTATTTCCTACTCTGTTCTAATGATTCATATTCATAAAATATTTCATTCTTCATAAAAAATCCTCTATGACTTAATTACCAAAACAAAACTTTACTATAATACCTTCGCTTCTATCAAATTTTAGTCTCTCTATTAAATCATTATACTATCTGACCACTACCAAAATTAACAAAAATTTATTGTAAAATATTTTTTATTAGATATTTCAATATTACATTTTAACTTCATTAACTATTCAGCAGAACGAAAAGATAGCGTTTTCAAATTACTATGTTATAATAAAAGAATGATATGTGTGATATAAATGTGATATATCAGGAGGGGTGGTTATGATGAACAATAAAAATACTGCAAAGAAAATGTCGATTAATGAAAATGCTATTTTAGAAAAATATTTAAATACTCTGGCAACTCCAATTAGTAAACACAAACCTGATAAAAAACTCTCATTTATATGGGCAAATGATGCTTTTTATAAAATGACCGGGCATGAAAAAAAGATTTTAAAATGATTTGGCAGGATTTAAAAACATACTACAAACCTTATACAGATGATTTTATTATTCTTGAAAATCAATTAGCAAAGTTGCAAGAGCATCGTGATTTACATCAAGAATGTATAATCCGAATTCCTTTTAGACATGATGAAATAAAATGGATTAAATTATCTATTTCACTTTCTTTCGAAGTAATAACAATTGCATATAACGATATTAGTAATTTGATCAATACACAGAATACACTCATTTCAACTAAAAATGTATATATAGATAACTTTCAATGGATGATTGCAGAAAATGCCGGAAATGTTTATATCAGTGATATTGACACATATGAACTTCTATATTTAAATAAAGTTGCATGTGAAACGCTTGGTACTAGAGCTGAACAAGCAATAGGGAAAAAGTGTTATGAAATCATACAAGGTAGAAGTTCCCCCTGTCCTTTCTGTACAAATAAATATTTAAAAAAGAATCAAACTTATGAATGGGAGTTTTATAACCCTTTATTAAAAAGAAATTTTATTATCAAGGATCGTATGTTGAATTGGCATGGCCACTCTGCCCGTATTGAGCTTTCCCATGACACTTATAGTACTGAATATAAGCTAGCAAAGAAAGATCAAGAACGAGAAGCAATTTTAAAAACCATTTCTGCCGCGATGGTACGTGTTGATGCAAGGAATTATTCTTCAATTCTCTGGTGCAATGATATTTTTCTTAAAATGATTGGTTATACAAAAGAACAATTTAAAAGTGAACGTTATGAGTTAAAAAGCTATATGCATCCTGAGGACTTAAAAAGAGCCAAGCAGATTGTTCATAAATTAAGAAATTCAAAAGAGAGCGTTGTATTCGAGGGACGAGTCTATACCCGTAATAAAGAAGAACGTATCTGGACACTGACATTATGCTACGTAGATGAAAGGGACAGCTGGGATGGTATCCCTTGTTTTTATAGTATGGGTCTAGATATTACAGATGAAAGACAAAAAATAAAGACATTACAGCATAAAGCAGAAAAAGATGCATTAACTGGGATATACAACCGCTCTGAAACCGAAAATCAAATAAAAAACTTTATTATTGAACATCATGACTCTAAGGGAGCACTCTTCATGATTGACACAGATAATTTTAAACAAATCAATGATACATTGGGACATATTGCTGGAGATATGGTATTAGGTGAAATGGCAACGGCTATGAAAAAGAAAGTACGTGATAGTGATGTCGTTGGTAGAATTGGTGGTGACGAGTTTATTATTTTCATGAAAAATATTACTAGCCACTTAGATGCAGAAAAGAAAGCTGAAGAACTACAAAAAACATTTGCCCATCTATTTGACAAAGAGAAAAGTAAGATTCAGGTAACAAGCAGTATTGGTATCGCTTTATATCCAAAAGATGGACATAATTTTTTGGAATTGTATGCAAATGCTGATAAAGCCCTTTACCAAGCCAAAATCCAAGGCAAGAATACATATATCGTATATAATGAAAAATCTTGTAATCAGCAAAGTATTACCGCATATTCTTCACTAGGTGCAACTATCGATTCACAACAATCTTATAGTGAAACATCTGTTTCATTAGCAGATTACGCCTTTCGTATTCTATTTCAAAACAAAGATTTAAAAACAGCTGTTAATCTGATTCTTGAAATTACTGGAAAACGCTATGACGTAAGCCATGCTTATATTTTCGAAACCATGACAGACAAAGAACATTGCTCCAATACATATGAATGGTGTAATGAAGGGATCACCGCTGTAAAAGAACAACTACAAAATATTTCTTATCATGATATGGATGAATATGAAAGAGTATTCGATGAAAATTCTATCTTCTACTGTCATGATGTCACGTCATTAAGCAAAAAACAAAGACAACTGTTTGAAGCCCAAGGAATTCATTCTACACTACAGTGTGCGTACTATGAGCAGGAAATGATTGCCGGTTTCGTTGGCTTTGATGAATGTACAGGAAAACGAATATGGACAAAAGAAGAGCTTAGAATGCTTACTCTCATATCGCAAATTATATCAATCTTTCTAAAGCATAAAGGATTAAGTGACCAAGTATCAAAATTGTAATCTAGTTATTGTTTTAGACTACTAATAAATAAAATATATCAGTAATTTAAAGATATTTAGAAAATAATCTTATATACACAAATAGGCTGGACAATAATTCCAGCCTATTTATATTCATTAATTCTCTAATCGTCTTTTAAAACTAGTAAAGCCATCTTACTTCTACCAGCAAATCATTCATTTCCTTTTCACATAATTTTAGAATAACTATTCTTCTACTACATTCTTTAAATTGTTATTCCTGGTTCTAGATGGCGTAATACTTTATTCTTAGCTTAAATTTAATTTTAACAACCTTAAAAATGTATTCTTTTACTTAATAAAAAAATATACTAAATTTATTGAATCTATTGCCTTATCAATGATTTTTGTATTATTTATAAAAAATGAAATAATTTTATTTATTTTGTGCTATAATATCCACGCAGGGAGTGATTATTAAATGAGCCAAAAGATTAAACGCGGTGATATCATTGATGTCAAAATTACTGGTATCCAGCCATATGGAGCTTTTGCCAGTTTACCAGATAATTCAACAGGATTAATACATATTTCCGAAATATCTGATAAATTCGTTAAAAGCATCGATAGTTTTGTTAAGGTGGGTGAATCAATCAAAGTAAAAGTTATTGATTTTGATCAGGAAACTAACCATGCTAAACTTAGCTTGAAAGCCATTGATAATCGTTATCGTAGACGCAATAAACGTGTTTACTATAAGAATCCTAGACGATTAATCGTTGAAACGCCTAATGGTTTCAAACCATTAGCTCTTGCCATGGAAAAATGGCTTAAACAAGGAATCACGGAGGAAAGTTAAAATGATTACATTAGATTTATCTAAAGCTAAATTAAGCGAGGATTTAGAATCATACAAGGACAAAGTAAAAGAAATCCATGATATGATTCACAACAAAACTGGAGCTGGTAATGATTTTCTTGGGTGGGTTGAATTACCTGAAAATTATGATAAAGCTGAAGTTGAATTAATTAAAGAAACAGCTGCTAGTCTAAGAGAAAAAACAGATGTGTTACTAGTTTGTGGTATTGGGGGATCTTACTTAGGTGCACGTGCAGCAATTGAAGCAATCAACGGATTATATCCAACTAATGATGTTGAAATCATTTATGTAGGAAATACTTTTTCATCAAATTATATTAAACAAGTAGCTGATTATATTAAAGATAAGGATTTTGCTATCAATGTAATTTCTAAATCAGGTACAACTACAGAAACTTCTATCGCATTTAGAATTTTCAAAGAAATGTGCGAAACTAAATACGGTAAAGTTGGAGCTAAAGAAAGAATCGTTGCTACAACAGATAAGGCTAAAGGTGCATTAAAAACTTTGGCTACTGAAGAGGGATATACGACATTTGTAATTCCTGATGATGTTGGTGGCCGTTATTCAGTTTTAACACCAGTAGGATTATTCCCAATCGCAATGGCTGGAATTGATGTAGATGCAATGTTAAAAGGTGCTAAAGATGCGATGGAAAAATACGGTAATGCTGATCTTGATCAAAATGATGCTTATAAATATGGTGTTGCTCGTCAGATTTTACACAAAGCCGGATACCCTGCTGAAATGTTTGTAACTTACGAATTACAACTAGCTATGGTAGCTGAATGGTGGAAACAACTTTACGGTGAATCAGAAGGTAAAGAAGGTAAAGGTATCTTACCTACTAGTGCTACTTTCTCAACTGATTTACATTCTTTAGGACAATTTATCCAAGAAGGTACAAAAGTTCTTTATGAAACAATCATGCAAATTAAAGAACCAGCTGGAGATATCACTATTCCTAGTGATAAAGATGATTTAGATGGTCTTAATTATTTAGCAGGTAAATCTGTAGACTATGTAAATAAAAAAGCTTGTGAAGGAACTGTTGATGCTCATGTTAATACTGGTAATGTACCTAACATTTTGATTACTTTAGATAAAATGGATGCTTATGGTTTTGGTTACATGGTATATTTCTTTGAAATGTCATGTGCTATGTCTGTATATTTACTTGGTGTTAACCCATTTAATCAACCAGGTGTTGAAGTGTACAAAGCAAACATGTTTAAATTACTTGGTAAACCAGGCTATTAATTATTATGACGATCTTTGATCGTCTTTTCATTTGCATAAATATTTAAAATATGGCCAAAATGTAAAAGAAGTGCTTATTATATTAAACTAATTATTAAAAAATTAATTTATTATAATTTTTTTTATTGACTAATTGAAAAGTAAATGATAATATATTTAGGCACCAAGGCACTGGAGGTTTAGCTCAGTTGGGAGAGCATCTGCCTTACAAGCAGAGGGTCAGCGGTTCGAGCCCGTTAACCTCCACCATTTAAAATAAAATAGGCCGGCTTAGCTCAATTGGTAGAGCAACTGAC
>SKEW01002019.1_pt1 | contig 10378 bp, 9 predicted proteins | sample 4841441 | NCBI WGS metagenome assembly SKEW01 (sample SAMN11008799, study PRJNA524170) | human gut metagenome | isolation source: fecal sample from pouch patient p41 | place: Israel: Tel-Aviv | reverse complement strand
GCTTATGTATTCTCTTATGGAGTAAGTCTGCAGGAAGAAGTGGATGGGTTTATCTAAGACTTGTATTTGGAGAGGAGACATGGATATGCAGAAAAGTATCAAATCAGTGAAAAGAAATGGCATATTGTTATTAGCGTATGATTTATTGGTGCGGTGAAATTCTATTTCTGTTGTTGACATTGCTTTGGAAAACAGGAATCAACCGGTTGCAGCATCTGCCATATTAGGAGTGATGGCGGCATATATTGTGGTTGGAATATGGTGGGTGAGCCGTAAGCTCTAATGTGCTAACGCTCTCCACACACATCCAGAAACTCCTGCACCAGCGGCACTGGTTTCTTACCCTTAGCCCAGATCAGAAGTATCTTAGTTACAAGAGCCGGTTCATCCAATTCTTGTATACAAAGTCCGTCACAAAGGCTGGCCATGGACTGAGGAAAGATGGCAGTCGCAAGATTTTCCTTCGCCCAGAGCATAGCACCTCTCGGGTCATCGCAGACACAGAAGATGTCCGGATTCATATTCTGGGCATGAAAGGTATTCATGATGAGTTCTTCGTATCTGCGGTATAAAATCAGTGGCCGGTGTAGAAGATCAGCAAGTTTTAAGGAAGAGGCAGCATTTTCCGGCGCGGATACCGCGATCATCGGCTCGGAACACAATTCCATATAAGACACCTCATCCAGACGCAGTGGTGTCCTGGCAACAGAGATATCAATGATTCCATCCATAAGATACTCATAGAGCGAGTAAGTGATCCCGTCGTGGACTTCAAAGTTCACGTCGGGATTTTTTTTGGAAAACCGGGCAATATAAGGCATGATGGTATCGACAGTGGTCGGTGTCAGACCGATACGCAAGATCCGTTTTTTACCGGTCTTAGACACTTCCAGTTCCGTGGATCTTGCGTATTCCAGGAGGTTGCCGGAACGGTCATAGAGAACCTTGCCGGCCTCTGTCAGAGTGACCCCTTTGCTTGTGCGGTCAAAAAGTTTTACATTTAGTTCGGTTTCGAGCTGACGGATCTGGTAGCTGAGTGGAGGCTGGGACATATTTAAGTGTCTGGCGGCCTCGTTGATGCTGCCGGTGGATGCGATCTCGCGGAAATATTCTAATTGCCTTAATTCCATGTGGATTACCTGCCTTATATTTATTTTGTATTACAGAGCTATAAAAACAATATTATTCATATCAATGATAACGGACTATAATAAAACAGTCAAGGACATTAATAATAAGAAGAGACAAGAAAATAAAGGAATGGAGTGAAAGAAATGAAGCGTCTTGAGAAATTTCTGAGGCCATACCGTAAGGAAAGCATTCTGGCGCCGCTTTTTAAATTATTAGAAGTGGTATTCGATCTTATGGTTCCGGTTGTGGTAGCTCAGATCATTGATGTGGGCGTTGCGAAGAATGACCGTGGATATATTGTGGAAATGTTCTTTGTATTACTGCTCATGGCAGCAGTCGGGCTGACATGCAGCTTTACCGCACAGTTTTTTGCTGCGAAGGCGAGTGTTGGATTTGCGACCAGTGTAAGACAGGCGATGTTTGACCATATCCAGGGATTATCATTTACAGAGTTGGATACGCTGGGAACGGATACCTTGATCACCAGACTTACGGATGATGTGAATCAGGTACAGAACGGAATTAATATGGGACTAAGACTCCTACTCAGAAGTCCGTTTGTCGTAATCGGAGCGATGGTGATGGCATTTACCATCAATGTGCGCTGCGCACTGATCTTTGTCGTGACAGTACCGATTCTGTTCGTGGTTGTATTTTCTATTATGCTGGTCAGTATCCCGCTGTTTAAGAAAGTGCAGGCAGGTCTTGACCGTGTGACCGGACTTACAAGGGAGAACTTAACCGGTGTCCGTGTGATTCGTGCATTCTGCAGGGAAGAGCAGTCAGTGGATGAATTCGAAGAAAGTAACAGAGAACTCACCAGACTGAATGAATTCGTAGGCAGAATCTCGGCACTTCTGAACCCCGTTACGTATGTACTGATCAACGGTGCAACCGTGCTTCTGATCGCAAGAGCCGGTGTACAGGTTAATATCGGCAATCTGCAGCAGGGACAGGTTGTGGCATTGTATAACTATATGGCACAGATCATCGTAGAGCTGATCAAATTAGCCTCTCTGATCATTACGTTGAATAAATCGATGGCTTGTGCAGACCGTGTGGCTGGTATTCTGGATGTGAAGTCCAGCATGGGATATAAGAATGAAAATGGTACTATAAATGTAGAAAACACAGATTCCGATATGGCAGTGGAATTTGATCACGTTACATTTACTTACGAAGGAGCCGGTGCATCCAGTCTGTCAGACATCAGTTTTCAGGCAAAGAAAGGGCAGACGATCGGAATCATCGGAGGAACCGGAAGCGGTAAGAGTACACTGATAAGCCTGATTCCGAGATTCTATGATCCGCAGGAAGGAAATGTAAAAGTTGACGGCATGCCAGTGACAAAGTATCCGCAGGGAGAACTCTGCAAAGAAATCGGTGTGGTACAGCAGCGTTCGATTCTTTTTAAGGGAAGTATCCGTGAGAATCTGAAGTGGGGCAATGAGCAGGCATCCGATGAAGAATTGTGGAATGCGATTACGATCGCACAGGCGAAAGATGTAGTAGAATCCAAACCTGGAAAGCTTGATTTTGAGGTGGAGCAGAACGGACGTAACCTGTCCGGCGGACAGAAACAGCGTCTGACGATTGCACGTGCACTGGTGAGACATCCGAAGATACTGATCCTGGATGACAGTTTAAGTGCGCTGGATTTTGCAACCGATGCGGCACTTCGCAAAGCAATCGGCGGCCTGAAAGGAAACATGACGACATTCCTGGTATCCCAGAGAATTTCCGGCATCCGACAGGCAGACAAGATCCTGGTTATGGAAGACGGCGCACTGGCAGGACAAGGAACACATGAGGAACTGATGATGAACTGTAAGACATATCAGGAAATCTACTACTCACAGTTCCCGGAAGAACGTCTGGAAGAAGATCAGAAAGGAGTGGCAGAGTAATGAAAAAGTTATTAAAACTCATTGGAAAATACAAGATTTTTCTTGGCTTCAGCGTGATCTTTGCTGCTATTTCTGTGATCCTTCAGTTGTATGTGCCGGTGCTGTTTGGAGATGCGATCGATGAGGTTGTGGCTGCGCATGAGGTTAACTTTGATGCGATGTGGTATTATCTGAAACAGATTCTGGTATTCATTGTTATATCGGCGCTTGCGACGTGGTTTATGAATCTTCTGAATAACCGTATGACGTACCGGATTGTACAGGATATCCGCTCACAGGCAATCCGGCATATCCAGGTACTGCCACTGTCTTATCTGGATCAGCATAGTACCGGAGATATCGTAAGCCGTGTTATTGCAGACACAGACATCTTATCCGATGGTCTGCTGCTTGGATTTACACAGCTGTTTTCCGGAATTGTGACGATCGTTGTGACGCTGATCTTCATGTTCTCCAAGAATGTGTGTGTAACGCTTTTAGTGATCGTTCTGACACCATTTAGTTTCGTAGTAGCGAAATTTATTTCTTCCAGATCTTATACGATGTTCCGGAAACAGAGCGAGACCCGAGGACGTCAGACTGCACTGATCGAAGAAATGATCGGCGGACAGAAGGTAGTCAAAGCATTTGGATACGAGAAAGAGTCCTCAAAACGATTTGACGAGATTAATAAAGAACTGCAGACATATAGCCAGAAAGCAGTATTTTACAGCAGCCTGACGAACCCGTCTACCAGATTTGTCAACAATATCATTTACGCAGGGGTAGCACTTCTTGGAGCTTTTCTGATACCGGGTGGAACGCTGACGGTTGGAGGACTTTCTGTACTGTTATCCTATGCGAACCAGTATATGAAGCCGTTCAATGATATCAGTTCGGTAATTACGGAGATGCAGAATGCGCTGGCATGTGCGGACCGTATCTTTGATCTGCTGGAGCAGAAAGAAGAGACACCGGACGTGGATGGCACTTTCAAGTCAGTTGACGGAACAGTTCAGATTGAAGATGTGGCATTCAGTTACGATAAAGAGAAAAAGCTGATCGAGAACTTTGATCTGGATATTAAGCCTGGAATGCGGATTGCGATCGTCGGTCCGACAGGATGTGGAAAGACGACATTCATCAATCTGCTGATGCGGTTTTATGATGTGGATGCAGGCAGGATTTTGGTTGACGGTAAGGATATCCGGGAAGTTCCAAGACATACGCTAAGAAGCAGCTTTGGTATGGTACTGCAGGATACCTGGATCAAGAGCGGAACCGTGAGAGACAACATCTGTTTTGGAAAGCCGGATGCAACTGATGAAGAGATCATCTGTGCGGCGAAAGAAGCAAGAAGCTGGGAATTCATCCGCAGACTTCCGAAAGGGCTGGACACGGTGCTCCATGAAGACAGCATCAGCCAGGGACAGAAACAGCTTCTGTGTATCACAAGAGTCATGCTTTGTCTGCCGCCGATGCTGATCTTAGACGAGGCGACATCAAGTATTGATACCCGTACCGAACTGCAGGTACAGGAAGCATTTGATAAACTGATGAAGGGCAGAACAAGCTTTATCGTAGCACACAGACTTTCCACGATACGGAATGCTTCGTTAATCTTAGTTATGAAAGACGGTAAGATCATCGAGCAGGGCAATCATGAAGAACTGCTGAAAAAAGGTGGATTTTACCATAAACTGTATCACAGCCAGTTTGAAAGTTAATATATCAATGTAACATAAGTGAGGCCGGAGGTTTTTGAAATCTCCGGCCTCACTTATAATGCACAGTATGAATTTTTGCGGTATAATACAATTACAGTGTAATGAAAACAGGGAGAATAAGCATGGGTTTTAGAAAAGATTTTGTATGGGGAGCAGCAACAAGTGCATATCAGATAGAAGGTGCCGTGAAAGAAGACGGAAAACCGATCGATGTATATGGACAGAATATATATAATGGATATTGTGTGCGGATGGGAGAAGACGGAAGGTCGGAAACAGTAAGCCGCTATGAAGGATTTCCAAAAACAGCGATTGTACTTCCAGTGGTCATTGATGGATAACTTTGAATGGGCAAGAGGTTATTCTGAGAGATTCGGACTGGTATATGTAGACTATCCGACACAGAAGAGGATTCTGAAAGATTCTGCTTACTGGTATCAGAAAATAATTAAAGAAAACGGAAGTACATTATAACAGAGGGAGTAAGTAGTATATGACGATTAAAGAAATTGCAAAGCTGGCGGGGGTATCCAGTGCCGCAGTGTCAAGATATCTGAATGGCGGATATGTAAGTGATGAGAAGAAAGAACAGATTAAGAAAGTAATCGATGCGACCGGCTATCAGCCGTCGGCGCAGGCAAGGATGCTTCGGACGAAGAAAGCCTGCCTGATTGGAGTAGTTGTGCCGAAGATTAATTCTGAATCTATCAGCAGGGTTACGGCAGGGATAGAAAAAGTTCTTTCAGAGAGAAATTACCAGATGCTGCTTGCAGGAACGGATAATACACCGGCGAAGGAGATCGAATATATGCGTCTGTTTGAGAATTATCCGGTGGACGGGATTATTCTGGTTGGTACGATGATCACAGCGGAACACAGACGGTTTCTGAAAGAATCCAAGGTTCCCGTTGTCGTGATCGGACAGCGTACGAAGTTTGCAAATTGCATCTATCATGATGATTACGGTGCTGGGGAGGCCATGGGACATGCGGTTGCGATGAAGAGCAGGAAAGAGATTGCGTATATCGGAGTTTCAAGAGAAGACAAGGCAGCCGGAGCAGCCAGAGAAGATGGATTCAGGGAAGGCCTGAAAAAGACGGGAAGAGAGTTAAAAGACGAATACTATAAGGTGGCAGAGTTCACGACAGAATCCGGATATGAAAAGGTTCTGGAATTATTGAATGAAAAACATGACATCGATATCATATCATGTGCCACAGATACGATTGCGGCCGGAGCAATTGAAGCGATTCATACATATGTAGGAAGTCAGATACCGAAGAATGTGGAAGATACAGCCTCCAGATTCCGTTATATATTGGAAAATACGGCAATCCAGGTTACCGGATTTGGCGATAACCAGCTTTTGAAGGCAGTAACCGGAGGGATACCAACGGTACATTTTGGGTATAAAACCAGCGGAATCCGGGGAGCGGAACTCTTGTTGGATGTGATAGAACGGGGCGGAAACATACCAGTTGAGATTAAGTTAGGTTACCGCCTGTCTGAAATCGAAGATCCGGAAGAATGTGGAGAAAATAACGAAGAAATATAGCGCATACCAGAAACAAAAGGGTAAAAACGTAAGAAATTATCAATTTTTCGTGCAACGCGCACAAAAATGAATGTGAAATATCAGTAAAAATGCCATCTTTACAAATGGCATTTTTTTCTTATAAGTCAGGACAAGACTTCTGTATCTGCAGGACGAAGCATGCGTTACGTGGAAGTGGATGAAGTGAAGGATCTGAAGATTCTGGCTGACAGATCATCGGTAGAAGTATTTGTGAATGATGGAGAGTATGTATTTTCGACAAGATATTATCTGGAAAATCATAAATTACTGGCAGAAGCTGTGGAAGCACAGATTAGATTGTCAGAAATTATGTAACGAAATATGAATTTAAGATACGAATCATTATAGAAAGAAAATCACCATATATCAAAAGGAAAAATTTCAGTAGAGAAATTTTATCGGGATATATGGTGATTTTTCTTAATGCAAGAGATATAAATATTTTTCGAAGTTAACTCCTTCGTTTACAGGGACCTGTTCTTTTACGGAATCAGCTAATGCTTTTTCGAGAAAAGATCCGGCAGTCTGCATCATTTCTGTAAGGGAAGTTCCGCGGGCAAGTCCACCTGTGATACAGGAGGCAAAGAGATCACCGGTACCGGAATAGCTTCCATCACAGCAGGGAAATGCCGACAGAAAATGCGAAGAGCCGTCTAACAGGAGATTCCCAATCTTAGGGATTCCATCATCTGTAGTAAAGCGAATTCCTGTGATAAGGATCTTTTTCGTACGTTCTGCTGTTAATGTATGGCTTGCATCTTTGAGGCATGAAATGAGCTGATGCAGGGACAAAGAGGAGTTCTGCAGGGTATTGTAATCCATATCTGTCAGCAGACAGAACTCTGTAATATTTGGAGTGATAACATCTGCACGTGCAGTCAGTTCCTTCATGGCAGACAGGAATTCGGAAGTATACATATCATAGGTCATGCCGTCATCGCCCATTACAGGATCAACAAGAAGAAAAGTATCTGGTGTCTGGAATGTATCCAGAAAATGAAAAATCTCTTCAATCTGAGGTACACTGGCAATGTAACCGGTGTAGATCCCAGAAAAGCAAGTGCCGAGTTTCTTCCATTCCTGACGGAAATAATCCATCTTATCGGTAAAATCATAGCAGTAGTAGCTTGGATATTCTGTTTGAGAACTTAAGATGGCTGTCGGGAGCGGACAGGTCTGGATGCCCATCGCAGATAATACAGAGATGGCGGCAGTCAGGGAGCATCGTCCAAGACCGGACAGATCATTGATTACAGCAACTTTTTTTGTCATTGTCATAAAGAAATCCTCGTTTCCTAATATATTTACAAACATGTATTGATTATATCATAGTTGGGGTTTTTTGCCTTAACAAAAGAAGAAAGAAATCTTCCGGGTAAAAAATAATAAAAAAGTTTGAAAAAGTTGTTGACAGATGGAATACATTGCGCTATACTTAATTTCGTTGCTGAGGTACAAAAACTTCGGAAACAATAAAATGAATATGTGCGCGTAGCTCAGCTGGATAGAGCGTCTGGCTACGGACCAGAAGGTCGGGAGTTCGAATCTTCTCGCGCACGTAGGAGAAACCCTTGTTTGATATAAAGTCAGACGAGGGTTTTTTGCTGTTACATGTCCGGCGAGTCATATTTTTTATACATGGTTTCGTACACGGTAGACCGGGCAGTATTGACACAGATTGGGCAACTGTGGTAAGGTTACAAGGTAAATTAAATCATGATTGTGTGAGGTGTCAGTCAGGATATCAAGGATAATTTATGGGAATTATTTTATAGAAAGAATGATCTGACTGGTGAAAAGGGAAACAGGTGAGAATCCTGTACGAACTCGTCACCGTATTTTGTGAGCGGAAGCTGCATACCCACTGGGATGACCGGGAAGGGAGCTGAAGCGCCAGAGCAATAAGCCGGGAGACCTGCCTTTCGCAGTACAGGAACGTAAAAGTTCAGGCCACGAGGAATTGGCAGTACGAAATAAGTCACAGAACTGTATGTGATATGTAGATATTATGGTTTTATTTTCGTTGTCTTCGTTTCCTGGCGGAGGCTTTTTTTGATATTATGTGTCCGGAAGGAACCGCCGGTGGCAGAGATCTTGTATCTCATGTATTGACAATCAAAAAACAGGAGGTAGAAAGAAATGAAAAAGAAACTGGTAGTAGTATTATTATCAGCAGCTATGTGTGTAGCGGCATTTGGCGGATGTGGAGCAAAATCAGACAGCTCCGACAGCAGCAGTAACAAGAAGACAGAGACTTCTTCAAAAAAGGAAGATCAGAAAGCAGCGGATGCAGTTGCAAAAAAGATTGATGCGATCTACGTTCAGGAAAGAACAGACAAGACGGATGAACAGTGTAAAGCAGCAAAAGAAGCGTGGGATAAATTGACAGATGCGCAGAAAGAACTGGTAGAAGGAGACAATGCAGATCCGGATTACTTCGGAAGAGATACAGGAGATGCTTCCCAGGATGACCCGTTAAATGGAGATGATATCGGAGAGAAGGAACTTCTGGTAGTAAGTTTCGGTACTTCTTTTAATGCGAGCCGTGCAGCCGATATCGGTGGAGTAGAGAAAGCACTCCAGGCAGCAAATCCGGACTGGTCTGTAAGAAGAGCATTTACAGCTCAGATCATCATTAACCATGTACAGGCAAGAGATGGCGAGAAGATTGATAATGTGGATCAGGCTTTAGAGCGTGCCGTAAAAAACGGTGTCAAGCAACTGGTTATACAGCCAACACACTTAATGCATGGTGCAGAATATAAAGAGTTAACAGAAGCAGTGGAGAGTTACAAAGATAAATTTGAATCTGTCAGGATCGCAGAACCGCTTCTCGGAGAAGTCGGATCGGATGCGACAGTGATCAATGCAGATAAAGCAGCAGTAGCAGAAGCAATTACAGCAGAAGCTGTTAAGACAGCAGAATATGACAGCCTTGATGCGGCCGCAGCAGACAGTACAGCATTTGTATTCATGGGACACGGAACATCAGATGAAGCAAAGATCAGCTATTCCCAGATGCAGACACAGATGGAAACACTGGGATATAAGAATGTATTTATCGGAACAGTAGAAGGAGAACCGGAGGAAACTTCGTGTGAATCTGTTATCGCAAAAGTAAAAGATGCCGGATATAAGAATGTCATTCTTCGTCCACTGATGGTTGTGGCAGGTGATCATGCGAACAATGACATGGCTGGAGATGATGATGATTCATGGCTGAGCCAGTTCGAGGCATCTAAGAACTTTGACAGTGTGAAGACACAGATCGCAGGTCTTGGAGAAATCGATGCAATCCAGCAGTTATATGCAGCTCATACAAAAGCAGCCATGGATGCACAGTAAAAAAATATTAAAGGGAGAGAACAATGTTAAGAAAAAGACTGATGACGCTTGCATTAGCGGTAGTGATGACTGTGTCTGTATTTACAGGATGCGGCAGTAAAGATGACAGTAGGACATCTGGGTCAGAGAGCAAAAAGACAGAACAGCAGAAGTCTGATGCGAAAAAAGAGAAAGCAGCAGAAAAGGAAGAGACAAAAGCTCCGATTGAAGATGGAACCTATACAGCAGAGTTTAAAACGGACAGTTCCATGTTTCATGTAAATGATGCATATGATGATAAGGGAACATTGACGGTAAAAGACGGAAAGATGACGATTCATATCAGTCTTGTATCAAAAAATATTGTAAATCTGTTTCCCGGTACAATAAAAGATGCCAAGAAAAAAGGAGCGAAACTTTTGCAGCCAACGACGGATACCATAACAGATGAAAATGGCAATGCTGTAATAGATATAGATGGTAAGCCGAAAGAAGTCTATGGTTTCGATGTTCCGGTGCCGGCACTGGACGAAGAATTTGATCTGGCACTGATCGGAACAAAAGGAAAGTGGTACAATCATAAAGTAAGTGTTTCCAATCCTGTAAAAGCTGAATAAATATCAATTGATCATAAAATCTCTTGTCTTTCATATTATTGTATAAAGTATAGATGTGAAGGATAAGAGATTTTTTATTCATTTGAAATAGTAAAAATGCATAAAAAATATAATATT
>SKEW01002012.1_pt1 | contig 10406 bp, 10 predicted proteins | sample 4841441 | NCBI WGS metagenome assembly SKEW01 (sample SAMN11008799, study PRJNA524170) | human gut metagenome | isolation source: fecal sample from pouch patient p41 | place: Israel: Tel-Aviv | reverse complement strand
GTATCGCTGCTTGATGACTTTCTTCCACAATTTCCGGGCTTCTATCTGTATTTCCCACAGCGTCGCAATATTGCACCAAAGCTCCGCGCCCTGATTGACTACGTCAAAGAATGGCGGCAGCAATTGGTTTAAATAGCTGCACCTGCACTGCCTGATGTCAGAACAGTATTTTGATGAATTGCCAAGGTTACAATGGCACAAATGCGGCACAGGAGGAAACGTGGTGTATTTAAATATGGGGTAACTCTTTGATTTTAATGGTGCGATAATAGGAACAAAACACAAACAACAATCGCATTGATATTTAATGACATTTTTACATTGCATTTTTATATATACCCCCAAATGTACCCCCAATAAATTTTCCCTTACCCCAAACTGTGCAAAAACCGACTCTCTAGCACTCTTTTTCTTCGAGTCTCAGCCTCACCAGCAGTCAATGATGAAAGGCTAGTGGATGCCCAAGGATAACCACCAGCGTGAAGTATTTTTTTTAATTTTGCGGGTGTAAAAATTTGACGAGGCAGGCGGTCCAGAACAGCTAGGGGTACAGAGATTTGACCCGCCCTCCCCTTTGTTACTAATAATAATTATCATCTTGTATGCTCCCGCGCCGTCTTCGCTTTATGGCAAGGCCAGCCTAGGATTTGCAGATTTCCCTCTGCATTTATGCTGCCCTCCGCAATTCCCACCGAACGGATGAAGGCTAACCGGAAACACATTGCTCATTTATTTCCACAGGCATTAGAATTTCTGGATGTGATGAAACCTATTAGTAGTCATCGAGAATATGTATTCCCTAGCAGAAACGATCCTATGCAACCAATGAATAGTCAAACGGCTAATGCTGCTCTTAAATGAATTGGTTACGGTGGAAAGCTAGTTACCATGGGATGCGTTCTATTGCGAGTAAAACTTTAAATGAAGCAGGGTTTAATTCAGATGCAATAGAGACGTCATTATCTCATATTGATAGAAATGAAGTCAGAAGAGCTTATAATAGATCTAATTATTTAATACAAAGAATTGAATTAATGCATTGGCGGGCATTAAAAGTATAAACCCATATTAAAAAAAACCCCATTTACATGGGGCTTTTCTTTAGCCTGAGATATATTCGTCCGCTGCGTTCTTGATTATTTTTGACCTAACATTTTTAATGTACGGTATTTTTTTCAGATCATCCCTCGAACAGTGAACGATATCACCCACTTTAGGATAGGTTTCTTTTATTCGGTCGCATATTGCGTTACTAATTGACAAGCAACTAACCGGATCATCAAGAAGTTGTCCTACAATTGACCTTGTTGGTACAGGTGTCCCACACTTAGGACAAAACTTCGCATCTCCAGGTAACTCAGCGGAACAAGTTTGACACTCATCAGCTGATTCTTTCAATTTTTCTAAAAAACGCTCTAATTCAGAATCTGCTGCGCCAAATTCTTTATAATCAGCGAGAGATAATAGTGTTATTATCTCCCCGAACTTATTAGATACGAATGCTTTTTCAGTGAAAAGTAATGATAAATTAACCATGTAGCGCTGACCCGATTTTCGATTAGACATCTTCACGGACCCTTGCTTGGAAAGAACACCAGAATAACAAAGCAAATCTAGAGACAATCTAAGATTTGGAGAAATAACGGGAGGAAGAACAAAAAAAGCAGATTGGGTTTGAGTCTTTTTCTCTCTGTTATTTTTCAATCTAAGCTCAGGGATAATACACTCCCTAAGAATATCAAGTCCAATGCGAACATGGTGAGAATACTTAGGTAATCGTTTTGAAAGCCCTAAATGATAAGGTAATAATTCTTGATTGACATAATCCTGAGTGCAAGTTAAAAGATCTCTTTCAGTATAACCTTTCTCATATACTTTATTAAATAAATGGAGAAATGCTCTAGGGTTTCCGGATGAAAGATGAATACATTGATCTAGCAAATCACCTTTAGCCAATATTCTCTTTTTTGCTGCTCCTTGTGTGACCCGTTTATCTAATAGATCACGATATAAACGTCGTGTTCGTTCCCGCCCAATATTTCCAGTTTCGTATCCTCCGAGGTTTATCATCATGGCATCTTGACCAACTTCAAAATTTTTACCATACGATGTAATTGACGGATATACAGCCGCCTTAACTGCAATTTTACCGCCATGAAGCAATTTAAATATTTCGAAGAATATTTCTTGCTGTTCTGGTATAAAGGTATGAGCAGCCTCATCAAATAAAAAAACAATTCTATTAAGTTGGTATTCTTGAATTATCTCCTTGATGATGTCATTTACATAACTTATATCATTAACCTTATCTAAAAAATCCTCTCCAATTTCATTCAACAATTTATCTGAAGAAGGATCTCTTGATAACCTTTGAAGCAGATGAATTTTAGATTGTAGAGCATCTTTCATTCCAGTTATAGTTTTAATCCCAAAAATTCTTTGAAATGGATCACTGCTATTATTGTCACGAATGACATCTAAAAATATCAACTTTTCGTACAAAGCTTGTAGTAACTTAGCGCTTACCCATATCTGAAATGCATTTTTATTGTCAGCTTTAACCCCTTCCAGCAAAGTACTGGTTTTGAAATTAACATATACCCCCACAATCTTTTTAACAGGAAAATCACTATCTAATTCAGCTTCTGCCGCTCTTAGAAGCATAGACTTTCCAATTCCTCTGGCACCCTGAATCAGATGAGAGCCCGCTATTTTTAGTTTTGCTACAACATCTTTTTCAAACTCACCAAGAACAGCCAGTTGTTTGACCTGTTTCAACTCAAGATCTTCGGTACGTGCTGCATGTAATAACTCAGTGTCTAACATAGACATTATAAAACTACCTCACTAGATTTAGGAAATGAAGATAGCACTTCTTTTCTTATCTTATGACGAACAATATTGGAATTAATTATCATACCCAAAACAACCTCAGCCAGACCTATGAACCTCTCCCAATCTTCACTTTCAAAAGTGAACTTATTAGGCAAATCAGTTTCAAATGAGGTTATTTTTCCATGAACGATATCACTTAATTGTCCATAAATTTTCTGTGCTCTTCTCATATCAATAACACATACTTTCCCTCCTATCTTCTCATTTTCTGTGAAGTAGTCTATATAGCCTTGATTTGTTATATGCTTCAACATATCACTGAAACTTAAGTCTTCATCATGATTTTTCCAAGAATATACAACATGAGGCATATCCCAAAGATAAATAGATGCGACACCTAGTTCCAAAACTCTCCTTAGAACAATATTAGCTGGTTTATCTATGGCACAGGCAGAAAGATATAAAGAAGATGACGTATCAGCAATAATCTCACTAAAAATTTTAATACAAACATCATGATGAACTGATGTTTTCTTTTTATTCAAAATTTCAGCAATCGTGTTAAGAGTGAAAATTGAGATAATTACTTTATCTAATTTTTTATCTTGTATGCCCTGCCATTCACGAAAGTTACTATTGAACTTATCGCTTAGCATATTAATTATCTCAGTAGGTGATTTGTTCATTTATTATGCATATCCCTTGTTTTTATCTGTCAATCAACAAGATAATAAGTATAATTTTATAATACAAGAAAATAAAAAGCCTTATTGATGTGTTTTATTGCTACTAAAGCGCGCAATGCTCTCCCCAGCAGGCCTGCCCGCTACACAGAGCAGTTTTCATGCAAGTGCATGATAAAAGCCTATCAGAATCGGCAGTTTTCAACATAAACGCCCACTAGCTACAGAGTGCAATTTTTCGTCATCGGCAATATCAACAACTAAACGCATAAATCAGACAAACTGCTACCCGGCTCAATTTTGAGCCGTCTTTTAATCAACGGGTTATCGCCGCAGCATGTCCGGTTTCTTCCACTCGTAAGGCACGGCGTTCTCTCTATGCTGGTGGCGTCAACGGGCTGCCAGTATCGCCGCCGATCGGATGCGGATATGCAGCAAATCTCCTTCATTCGGAGCATGATCTTCTAGCTGCATTGCAGCAGCTACCACGTCCGCATAATCGGCAAATCTGGCTTTCTTTGGCAATTCGCTAATTCCAGCCACGCTGCGCACTATATCCAGCAAATCGGCTTCGGTGATGGTCATGGTTTACACCTTAGGAAATCTTAATATCGCAGGTTGACACACTTGACACTTTTTCGCGAAAAACCCTGGCATTTCTAAGCATGACAACTTGACACTTTTCGCGGTTTTCACGGGTTTCTGGCGTGGTAAATATGGCTCAAGGCCAGTAATGGCAGGGTTTACAGCGAGGTTGACACTTTTTCGTGTTCAGAGTGTAAAGTGCCAACCTGGCAAGCTGCTCAACTTGACACTTTTTGCGGCCGTTAATGACCTGTTTTTTCCCATGCAGCCAGGGCGTTTAGTCCGGCTTCGCTCCAGTTATCCAGCTCGTCAGGACAAGCATCAGCCACATAACAGACCTCACGTCGCAGCGTACCAATCACCAGTTTGGCATTCTGCCTGAGATCATATTGCTCGAAATAAAACTCAGCATCGCCGTCATCCATCCAAATCCCGCCATCATCAAGAAATTGCACTTCCCAGTCTAATTCCCCGGCTGCATCCAGCACACGTTGCTGTATGTCGTCGTCCGTTACTGGCGCAGGGATTTTACCGTCTCTGGCCTTAACTGCTTTCCAGAACTCGCCCCACGTCATTTCCAGCGTTCTTTCTGGCCACATTTCAGAAACGGTGTCTTTCCCCTGTGCCGGTGGGCTGTTCCGCTGCTCTGTCGCCTCCACATCAATTTTTTTGCCAGACATGATCACTTCGCCTTTCTCGATCCAGTCGTAAACTGTCTGGCGGCTTACGCCTTTGTATTTGGCGTATTCGGCTTTACTCATCAACATGTAACTCACCTCATGCATATACGATAAAAAATAATTTCATGCGAAAAGGGAATGCGTTGTGGGTATGGAGGAAAGGGGCAATAACCGCCCCTTACTGATTCAGTTGCGCCAGGATGGCTGGCTAAGCGTGGTTTTCATTACATCATTGACGACCTGCTTTACGATTTCTGTGTTGGCAGTCGTGCTTTCAACATCAACAAAGCCATAATCGCCAATTTCCACCGTCAGGGATTCCAGTTTCTTCCCCAGTGCATCAGGCAACTCTCCACTGAACCGGTGCCGAAGATTTTCCACCAGCAAAGCCCTGAATGCCTCGCTGTTCTCTTTTTTCTGCCATAGCTGGCGTTTATCCACACTGATATTTAATTTCACAGCCTCACCTCTTTAAGTGCCTTATCCATCAGTTGCCGGGCAATAACATGAATCGACGGTGCCACACCAAGCACAGATTTCTGACGCTTTTCGGCCTGGATACGTTACAGGGCTTCGATCTGCCCCCGGGAAAGTAAAACTGGCTTTACTCCGTGATTTTTCATGATGATCCCTTCTGAATGACAATAATTGCAATAAATGAAACAAAAAGCATCAATAAACCAACCTTCGGCACTAAATGCTCTGATTTTTCTGCAAAGGTATGGTAGATGTTGCTGCATGCAAACATAAAGGAAATAGCAGAAGAAACAGCGGGGAGTGAAAAGGGGAAGTTTTTATAAATACACGATTGTCGCCTCACTGCAGGTTAACAGCCACAAACCCCATGATAATAACTTGTTAATTATTTCATCAGATTTTTCATTATTTGCGCGATTGAGTACACAAGCAAAAACTCGGCAGCCGCAAGAGTATAAAAAACATAGATTCGCTTAGCCCACCGACGATGAAAGAACTCCTCAGCATGACCGAATGTTCGAGATACAAGCCATGCACCTACTGCACACAGAGCAGGTGCAATGAGCACAGTTATAAACCAGATTGTGATACCCATCCCATGCCTACTGATAATAGCCATTGGTATTGCAAAAATGAATGTTAGAGCAGCATTAGCTAATAGAATATCTTTTAAAGTATTTTCAATTAGTTTTTCTAGATTATCTTTCATCTAATCCCCCCCGTTGAACATTAATATATAAAAGCCCCTTACTAAGGGGCTTTGCACGGATTGTTTAAAGGGAACTTTTTTTCGCCCCTTCAATTTCTGCCTGACAAATTTCGTCATTTGTAAATGAGTACTGCAGATAGACATATCCCTGAGTGGAATTGTTCGCTCTGGCCTCAATAGAGATAGTATCGATATTGTTTTTTAATGGTATTTCTTTTGTTCCCTTCCATGTGGCAGATAAGAAGCGTTCTTTTTTGTTTAGCCCCCTCATCCAGTCCTGAGGATCTTTCCAAATTGAACCAGCCAGCAAAAAGTCTGTAGTATCAGCCTTTCCATACAGAGAACTTAAAGAATTACTCAATTCTTCAAACTTGGATTTAAGAGCCAATCCATAGCTATCAGTATCAATATTTTTTCCTAAAGCCCGTATTTGACATAAACCAGCTTTCGGGGAGATCAGCAAACCATACATTTCAAAATCTGCGTTTTGCTTCGGTAATTTATCAGAAGTATACAGATTCACACTGTCTGGTAGTGGCTTGAGCTTAGCACCGATCATATCTTCGATGTTTTTCTGTGTAAGACCGGCTTCTAAGCCAAACGGACCATCCGCTGGCGGGAGTAAAGGAAGTTGCTCTTGGGAATTTTTGGCTGTTACTTCCGTTTCAGTACTGTTTTTTGCGTCATTAGCTTGTACTGATGCCAGCTTAACTTCAGCGAGGCCATACTTGGCTGTGAGGTACTTTTGCTGCAACATTGCCATGGTCTGCTCTTCAGTGGCAACAGTAGATAATTTTAGTACCTTTATCAGACCACCACTATACTGACGAGCATCAGCTTTGGCTTCGTTGATTTTTGCATCTAAGCTGTCAATTTCAGTTTTAATTGAAGCCGCAAGCTCAGGATCAGGTTTTACTCCAGATACAACAACATCAATTTTGGCACCTGATTCAATAGCATTAATACGCTGTTCCAAAAGCGCTTTATTAGTTCCTAATATTTCCAGTCTTGCTGTTGTCAGATTTTTTATCAACCCACCAGAAAACTGCTGGTCAACTTCCTTAGCTGCTGATATTTCACCTTCCGTTTGCGACAGTTCAGCTTTAAGAGCCGCTACTTCCTGTTTCTGTTCTGGAGTTAACTCTTCTGGCCCACATCCGGTTAACATTACTATACCGACTAATGTTGCAATTAAAGTTTTATTCATATCCCTATTCCAAATGAAAATATTCAGATTAATCTTATCAGGAACCCAGATGCAATTGAATATTCATCTGCTCAGCAACGTAGTAGATTTCCTCAGAAAGCATCAACAAAAAACCAAGAGAATCCCATCCTCTGTTACTGACTACAATTGTTCTTTTTTTGGTATTTCCTGAATGCCTCACCATTGGGCTGATGTAATCCCATCCCGGCATGTGCCCGGCTGATGGTTTCGCGCATCTCCCCGAAATTATCCTGCCTTGCTGGTGGGCATGCTGCCTTGTGGATACATTCCGCGCGACGTTTTGCCGCCTGTTCCCGTGCCTTGTCATCATTCGCCAGCATGATGACCTCAGCCCACCGCGCCGCCGCTCTCCGGTACAGACCACGCGCTTCCAGTGCTTCCGCTTTGCTGTCGTGAATCATGCGCCTATTGTCTCCTTTGCTGCCCGGCGCTGGCGTTTGCGCTTCTCATTCAGCGCCACCAGCCGCGTTTCTGCGTCCTGTTGTTCCTGTGGTGTCACCTCGCCGCACGGCTGGCCTTTCAGGTCGTAGCGTACCCCACCAGCCATTAAGGCGCGGTAATAGCGCGGACACTGCGCATAAGATGCCAGCGTCGCACGCAATGCCCCTGGCCCGAATGCCAGCCCCCTGACGGCGAGATCCTGCATCAGGTCGTCGAATATCCCCACCTTAAGCGGCTTCAGTGCTTCCCGGCTGAATAAGTCAGGCCACAACTCAGTGAGGCGGTTAACGCGCCTGCGGTTTTTGCGCTGGCGTTTGGTCATATGCCGCCACGGTGTCGCCCCTGTAGGCTTCTGCTGCGCTTTCTGGTTACCGGGCATCACTTTATGCGCCGATGTGGTTTTATCCTGCTCCTGTGCCGCCTGCGTCGTTTTCTGCGGCGTGCCGTAAATACCTTTTGGTTTTCTGTTAATGGTCAGCTTAGTCATGCTTTGCCCCATCGTTACAACTGTCTACCAACTGTCTACCGATATAATTGATTGATTTATTTAATGTTATTAACACATAACAAAAAAACAATCTGCAAACTGTCTACCAACGGTCTACCGCATTAATACATTGATAATTAATGATTTTTACTAAATGGTAGACAGTGTAGACAGTTAAAAGAGAAATTTAAAAAATGCCCCCTTAACTATCTGTTTTTTATATACCCCCCGTGGTTTAGGAATATAGAAATAACTGTCTACCTCTCTACCACATTGAAAATATCTTTATAATTCAAAATATTAATTGGTAGATGGTTGGTAGAGGGTTAAGTGAATCTGTCTACCAACCGTCTACCTTTACGTTTCAGCTTATAAATTTCGTATTATGTTCTGTCGTTAATCCCTGTAGCTGCTGGCAACCAGCCATCAGCATCATCATCTAACAGAACATTTGTTATCACTCGCCCTTTATCCGGGCCTTTAGTGCATTTAGCCCGCTTATACTCCTTTCCGTATTCCGCCATAGCTCCTGGCATATCAGTACCAAAGCGTGTCAGTGATACTGGTTTTCCCAGGCCATGCGCTGACATATAGGCTAAATAAGCATGATACAGGTATCGCCTCGGGCTAAATGGCACTATTTCCGCATTGCCCACCATCATTCCTTCACATTTAACCAACGACATCAGATAGCCGCAAAAGTCCACCAGTGAATCACCTTCGCGCTTTATCAACAGCGCTTCTTCTGATTTTTGCTGCTCATAAAGTAGTCTTTTAGCTTCGTCCTGGTCGGTAAATCGTGTTAGCAAATGGCGAATCACTACCGCCAGTTCGCCTTCTATCTTTTCCGCCAGCATGGGATCGCGTTCGTTCTCCGGTACGACCTCAGAGAAATTAAATATCACCCTACGACGCGAGATCCCCCCGCTTCGGTCACTGAATGACATGGCGTTATTGTTTACCGCAAGCACTACTGCCGGAATACGTGTGGAGTAGGGGGCTTTATGTTTCGGATCAATTGCCACCTTGTCGCCGCCAGTAATTGCCTTAATTCCTGCACCATCGCCAGCGTAGCGAGTCATATCCGGCATGATAATCAGCGAAAAGCCAACTACTAACGCGCGTTCCCTTGCGTCTTCCAGAGCCTTCATGCTTGCCGATACTGTGTTGGCCTTACCCGCCAGCATGGTACAAATCTCCGCCATCACACTTTTACCGCTTCCGCCTGGGCCTGTTACCTCAAGGAATAACTGCCAGTCGTACCGGTTCGCCAGTACCATGAATAATGCCGCCAGTACGCGATCAGCTTTACGCTCATTATCTGCCACCGAACGACGCAGCCACTTCCAGAAATTCGGCGCATGTGTTGCCAGCGTTTCCCCCTCTGCTGGTGGGCTGAACGGTAATTCACTGGCATTTAACAACCAGTCATTTTTGTTATGCTCCCGAAAATTTCCCGTCCGGGTATCAAATACCCCGTTACTGAATCCAATAAGATTCCTGTCTGCCCCGCCCATAACAGGCAGGCTCAATTTCATTGTGTCTACGGCAAATTTAATGGCGTTTTGCGAATAACTGATTCCAGCATCAATAAAAATCTTCGCCATAGACCGCTGGAGTTCCTTATCAGATACAGGCACCCAGACAATTCCGTTGTAATGGTGAACTACATCAGAATCATCATTTATAGCCAGTGCTCTTCCATAATATTCAAGTAACACTTCCCCTCTCTGGCTGGCTCCCATCTGATTTAGTGCTGGCCTGGATAGGTCAATATTTTTTGTGGCTAATTTCATCGCTGAAACTTCCCCACTCTCTGCCTGTTCGCGGATCCGTTGCAGGTAGTCGCGCCAGTTTTCCGGCTCCCGGTCGGTGATACCTTTGTATAATTTCGCGTCCTGTACACCAGCCAGCGCCAGCTTTTCAGCAATAGCATTGATCTGGATTGGCTCTATCTCCCCCGCGAGATAGACACGCGCAAAGCGACGTTCATCGTCGACAATGCGGATATTCGCCAGGTCTGCCAGTTGCTTTGGCCCCAGGTAAACAGGAGGCACGTTATCGCCGTGTTTTCGTCCTTCGCTTTCAATCCAGTGTTGAGCATGGGCGTAAGCATCCGTCCCGGCAAAAATGATTACCTCGGTGAATTTATCCTTCGGCTGATATTTTAAATTCGGTGCGTTTTTCACTTCTTACCTCCCGCAACCAACATTGCCCGGATTTTTTTAATATTCGTGGCTGCACGTCTCGCCACTGCCTGTTGTTTGTTTTCCACCAGAAT
>SKEW01002011.1_pt1 | contig 10407 bp, 6 predicted proteins | sample 4841441 | NCBI WGS metagenome assembly SKEW01 (sample SAMN11008799, study PRJNA524170) | human gut metagenome | isolation source: fecal sample from pouch patient p41 | place: Israel: Tel-Aviv | reverse complement strand
GTAGTAAGAAGTAAAAAGAGAAAATATTTTATATATCGGTTATGCATGACACAGATCACCTAAAGACTGGTATCTGTTTATTTTATGCTGAAAAATATTGAAAAATACTGTTTTTATGTCAAATGTTAAAACAGGATCCAACAGGTCTAAACAATCTGAAAGAAACATAGGACCTTTCGCATGCACGAATGGTCCTATGTCTTTTAGGGCCTTATTTCACAGCCCTGTTTATCAGCCTGGTGCCTGACCAGTAGTTATCTCACTGCTATTTCCTGTATTAGCGGAGTCCTTCTTTACTCCCGGTCCTCCGTTTTTGCCTGTTACTTTCTGGTCATCAGAAGAGGAACCTGAATTACTGCTGCCTGATGAACCTTCAGAAGGATTTACAGGGGTGATCTGTACGTTATTGCCTGTATTACCTGTATTGCTGCCTGCAACATTATTGCCGGTATTTGTATTTCCTGGATCCTGGCTATTCTGGTCATTGCCGCTATTTTCCTGGCTCTGGACACTTAATGCTCCATCTGCACCAGCCTGGTAAACAGTTCCATTTATCTCTATTGACCTGCCAGCGACCATGCGGCCATCTGAAGGATCCAGATAATAATGGATTCCACCTGCATCGATCATACCGGTTGCCATACGCCCATCACCATTAAAGTAATACCATGCGCCGTCTAACTGTCTCCAGCCGGTTGCCATAGCACCTGAGCCTTTCAGGTAATATTTACTGCCTGCTTCTGTAAGCCAGCCGATCTGCATCACACCGTCACTGCCAATATAGTACCAGGTGCCATTATCATTGATCCAGCCTTTCTTCACAGCGCCGCTGCTTCCAAGGTAGTACCATTTTCCATTTTCTGCCTGCCATCCGGTCTTCATTTTTCCGGTAGTGGTGTCCAGATAGTAACTTGCGCCTGCTACTGTGATCCAGCCGGTGGATGCAAGGCCATCTTTGTCCATGTAATACCAGTCATCCCCATCTTTCGCCCAGGCATTTTTCTGCTTCTGGTAATTTGCATAATAATAACGCTTTCCGTTAATAGTACGCCAGGTATCAGCAGGGATCACAGAAGAAAAGTCCTTAAACTGAAAGTCAATATCCACTCTTGTTTTGATGCCATTTACAGAGCCACTGCTGGTTGCCTGCCACATCACCGGATTCTGGTAGGTTGGGCGGGCAGAATAACGTGCTACCCATACAGGATAGTTCATCTGGCTCATATCCAGTTTGTTTTTCAGCCAGTTCTCATTTGCATAGATAATAGGGTAATAACCTGCTTGTGAGATCCGCGCACAGAACGCATTAGCAATGGCTGCCAGCTCTGACTTTGAGAGATTTCCCTGAGTGGAATCTTCCATATCAAAGGCTACGGGATAAGAAATGGGATAATCATTAATAAGGTTTAACACAAAATCTGCTTCCTGGACTGCCATATCTGTGGTAGTTGCAAGGGAATAAATATAAACGCCTACTTTAATACCATTGGCAGCTGCATTCTGGATATTTTTGTGGAAATACGGATCTACCGCCCCTTTTGAACGTGTTCCCAGCATAACAAAGGAAATATCATCCTTTGCCACCTGGCTCCAGTTGATCTCTTCCTGCCATCTGGATACGTCAATTCCACGATGGAGCACATTCTGGATGGCACTTCCGTCCGGCATCTGATAGGTACCGTTTACTTTCTTCCAGGCATTGGCATTTGCAGTAGTGTCACTGGAGGAAGTGTTTGAATTATTGGTATTATTGTTGTTATTGGTATTATTGTTATTGTTTGAATTATTGGTATTTGATGTGGAATTGGAAGAAGTCTTATTTCCCGGATCTCCAGGTCCTCCGGCAGAGATCTCTGTTACACGGGAAGCGTCATCTCCCGGACCAGCTGCCAGTGCAGGAACAGCATTTCCCAGGCTTGCAAGTCCCAAAACGCCTGCCAATGCCAGTGCCCGGCAGCGCTTTATCATTTTATCTGTACGATTCATATTTTTCTCCTGAAAAAGGGGATGTCGCCTGTCTGACATCCCCCATTATATGAATGCCCTCCCGGATTCCGGGAGAACATCTGATCCTTTGTTTACGAAATCCCTCTTATCAGCCTGGTCCGTCTGTACGTCCTGCCACTAAGGTATCAGAGCTGGATGTGGTCCCTGACGGGTTTGCCGGATTGCTTCCGGAAGGTCCATTACTGGAAGCAGAATTTTTCTTTACGCCAGGTCCGCCATTTTCACCTGTTACACCGCCAGAACTGGAGGTACTGCTTGCCGGTGTCTGTGCAGATACGCCGCTTGCATTCTGGCATGCACCGCTTGCATCAAAGTTATAGGTAGTTCCGCTGATCTCCAGAGAGGTTCCTGCAGTCATCTTTCCGCCATTAGACGGGTTCATGTAATAGATCTTATTATCTACCTGGATCCAGCCGGTCATCATATGTCCATTGGTATTAAAGTAATACCATGCATGATCGATCTGTTTCCAGCCTACGCTCATCTTTCCATTGCTCTGGTCCATATAGTATTTGCTGCTTTCGCTGTCAGTAAGCCAGCCAGTAAGCATACGGCCATCTGTATTCAGATAATAGTAATCTGTGTCGACTTTTGCCCAGCCGGTCATCATCTTTCCATCTGTTCCGAACAGATACCAGTTATTTTTGATCTGTGCCCAGGAATTTACCACGCACTTACCGTTGCTCTGGAAATAGTACCAGGAGCCTTCCATCTGGCGCCAGCCGGTTCCCATAGAGCCATCACCACGCATAAAATAATAATCGTTTCCGATTTTTAACCAGCCAGTAACCATGGTGCCGTCATCTAAAAAGTAATACCATTTGCCATATTCCGGATTTGCCCAGCGGTTCTGTGCCATTATGCCGTTTGGACGGAAGAAATACCATTTTCCGTCAATCTGTTTAAATCCGGTAGTCATATGTCCATCGGAAAGGTCCATATAATATTTTCCCTCGCTGGTTTCCAGCCAGCCTGTATATGTCTTGCCCTGATAAATGTAGGTCCAGTGGTCATTTGACTTGGTCCAGCCATCTGCGGCGTATGAATTGAACGCTGATCCCACTGCCATAGCACCGATCATACCGGCTGCTGCAAGGGCTGCAAAATATTTTTTACGTCCCATGTCTCTCCTCCTGTTATTTGTGTATCGTGATCTCTTTTTCTTTTCTATATTTTTCACTGATCCGCTTTTCACTGTTCTGCTTTTGCTGATCTGCTTTTCACTGTTCTGCTTTCCACTGATCTGTTTTCACTGTTCGGTCAGTTTTTTTGTTCTTAATCAAGTATATCACAAATGAACTTTCCATGATTAACATTTTTATTACAATTTTCTGAAACCTGGCAGTTGGGATCTCTAAAAGAACTGCGGCAGTTCCTTCATCAGTTTCTTATAATACCGTTTTGCATAGCGGTACATGATAATGGTATACTCTCCAAATTCTTCTCCCAGACTTGCCTTGTATACAGCCCATAAGCACCAGAGGAAACCGCCCAAAGCCGCATCTGCATAGGTAATAAACCGCTCTCTGTCATCCGGTCTTCGCTGTAAGTACAGTTCCAGCAATTTTTCGGTCTGTTCTTCTTCATAATAAGAATAGATAGCGCACATGGAAACATCCATTAACGGATCGCACATGCCTGCATATTCCCAGTCAAGAAGTTTTGCACTGTGATCCGGGAAGATCAGGAAGTTATCCACATTTGCATCAATATGGCACAAACATTGTGGAAGTTGCATTTTATCCAGCGCATCCAGCAGCCGGTTTACCCATTCACGGACCTGGCTGTAATCCTCAAAGGGAATACCGCCATGTTCCAGACAAAGCTTCTCGTAAAAGCTGATCCGTTCTCTGATATCAAAGCTGTGGCCTACTTTTAAGCCTGCTTCATGGAGCTTTCGCACCATATCCATACAGAGCTTCATATCATCCCAGTTATCAGCGCTGGCATTGCGGGTGTTTTCATAGTATTCAGAGATCTTATAACCGGTTTTCGGATTCAGATACAGCACATGTTCTGTGATACCTAAAGGACGGATGGCATCGTAAACTTCTTTTTCCTGCTCTCTGTTAATAAGAAGTTCTGTGCCCGGTCCCGGAATACGGCAGATACAGTGATGATCTCCAGTGCGGAACAGGAATGATTTGTTGGTCATTCCGGATTTTAAGCATTTAATATCTGTGATCTGGGATTCCTGAACATGGAACACTTCTGCCACCAGCTCCATTGCTTCATTATCAGAGTGGTTCTGGTAATGGGTATCAAACAGGCGCAGCTCTTCCAGGTTTTCAAATTCATATACCTGGTCATCCGGCTGACGGTTGATGTCCATTTCGATCTGATCCCATTTAGATGCAGGAACACCACATGCTTCTTCTGTCTGTTTTAACAGCTCTTTGTCCTCTTTTTCCAGACGGTGTTTTGCTTCTCCCTTTAACATATCTACATAAGGCTGTTCCCAGTAAAACTGCTCGGTTCCCGGGATCTGGTAATAAGCCTCTAAAACAGGAAGGAACCTGGCTGAGAACTCTCTGGAAAGATACACGGGACCATACATAAACCATGCATCTTTTCCACCTACATTCACATCGCTGATATGCCCTTTTTTATTGAAGGTAAAGCACCATTCCTTTGTCTCCCCTTCTTCGTGGGCTGCGCTGTACCAGGCGCCGCATTCATAGGAATGGTACATATTTTCCCGCATCCAGTTATCAGATGAAAGAATATATACATTCCGGCCCTTTAAAAACTTTCTGGCCCTGTATACAGTAGCCAGAGTATTTTTACAGGAATACTCCGGATTGTATAACAGTTTCACATCAAATTTATCAATAAGGTATTCAAATTTTTCTTTTAAATAGCCTACTACAATGGTAATGTCGTAGATTCCCACTTCATGGAGCTGTTTGATCTGACGTTCGATCATGCGCTCACCAAAAACTTCCAGAAGACCCTTTGGGGTTTCGAAAGTAAGTGGCACAAAGCGGGATCCAAAACCGGCTGCAATGATCAGTGCTCCGTCTACTTTATAGGGCTTTAAAAGCTCTTTTCCCTTTTCCAGAAGAATAAGATGTTTTTCTTTCCCATTTTCTTCCTCTGCAATATATCCCTCTGCCAGACATTCCTTTACCAGTCCATTGACTGTTCCCAGGGAAATATCCATGTTTTTTGCCATTTCCCGCTGTGTGATGTCCGGTTTTTCCAGTATATTTCTGCATACCAATGCCTGTCGGTCCATAAATTTTGACTCCTTTTCCTGCTTATTTATATGTTCATTTTTAATCTGTTTTTAATATATGTGAACATTATAGCACAGGGAGTTTAAAATGCAAGGTAAACAATGGCATAAATAAAATGCCCTTTAGTGATACGCTATATATCACCAGAAGGGCATTTTATTATGATTCTGATATGTATTTAAACTTCAAAGATCAGGTCGCCGTAGCTTGGCATTGGCCATAATTCTTTGTCTACCAGCATTTCCAGTTTATCTACCGGAGTTCTTAATGCTGCCATTGCAGGAACTACTTCCTCATGGTAAGCAACTGCCTGGTTTTTGCCGCCATCCATTGCTGCGCTCTTTTCAGTAATTTCAGTCAGTTTTGCAAGAGCCAGTTTTGTTTCTGCCAGAAGATCAGAGGTCTCTAACAGAAGCTCTGTCTGGGTGCTTACATCTGCTTCAGGGCAAGCACTCTTTACTGCGGAGATGGAAGCTGCAAGAGCGGTTGTGTATTTGATAACAGCCGGGATGATCTGCTTTCCAGCCATATCGATCATAGTCTTTGCTTCGATGTTGATAGCCTTTGCATAGCCTTCATACTCAACTTCTACTCTGGACTCCAGCTCGGTCTTTGTGAATACGCCGAATTCTTCAAACAGCTTTACAGCCTTGTCTGTGATCAGTGCCGGAATAGCATCTACCATAGACTTGATGTTTGGAAGTCCTCTTCTCTCAGCTTCTGCTACCCACTCATCGGAATAACCATTTCCATTGAATACAACTCTCTTGTGAGCTGCCAGGGTTTCCTTGATCAGGTCATGTACAGCCATATCAAAGTTATCTGCCTTCTCCAGCTTGTCAGCTGCTTCCTTGAAGGCTTCAGCGATAATGGTATTTAATACTGTATTTGCAGATGCAATAGAGTCGGAAGAACCTACCATACGGAACTCGAACTTGTTTCCTGTAAATGCAAATGGAGAGGTTCTGTTTCTATCGGTTGCGTCTTTATCAAAGTCAGGAAGGATATCAACACCTGTTTTTAAGGTTCCGCCCTGCTTGGAGTGAGTTGCCTCACCAGTATCACAAAGCTGATCGATGACATCTTCCAGCTGCTCGCCTAAGAAGATAGAAATGATCGCTGGCGGTGCCTCGTTTGCTCCCAGTCTGTGATCATTTCCTACGTTGGAAGCAGATTCTCTTAACAGGTCTGCGTGGATATCTACTGCCTTGATGATGCATGCCAGAACTAACAGGAACTGGATGTTCTCATGAGGTGTATCTCCCGGGTTCATCAGGTTAGTACCGTCATCTGCTGTCAGGGACCAGTTGTTATGCTTACCGGAACCATTGACACCTGCAAATGGCTTTTCATGAAGGAGGCATGCAAGTCCGTGGCGTTCTGCCACTTTCTTCATAGTCTCCATAACGATCTGGTTATGGTCTACAGCCTGGTTTACACCTTCATAGATCGGTGCCAGTTCATGCTGTGCAGGAGCTACTTCGTTATGCTGTGTTTTTGCAGGAACACCTAATTTCCAAAGCTCCTTATTTAAGTCGTTCATGTAGGAACCGATACGCTCACGGATAACACCAAAGTAGTGGTCATCCATTTCCTGTCCCTTTGGAGGCATTGCCCCGAAAAGAGTACGTCCGGTGTAGATCAGGTCTTTACGCTGTAAATATTTTGCACGGTCTACAATAAAATACTCCTGCTCAGGTCCTACAGAAGGAACTACGCGCTTTGCAGTGGTATTTCCGAAAAGACGGAGGATACGCAGTGACTGCTCGTTTACTGCCTGCATAGAACGAAGAAGAGGTGTCTTCTTATCCAGTGCCTCGCCCTTATAGGAGCAGAAGGAAGTAGGAATGCAAAGGGTAACACCAATAGCATCTTCTTTTAAGAAGGCTGGGGAAGTACAATCCCATACTGTATAACCTCTTGCCTCGAAAGTTGCTCTTAAACCGCCGGATGGGAAGGAAGATGCATCAGGCTCGCCCTTGATCAGTTCTTTTCCGGAGAATTCCATGATCACTTTTCCGTCTACCGGTGCTGAAATAAAGGAGTCATGTTTCTCAGCAGTTACTCCGGTCAGTGGCTGGAACCAGTGGGTAAAATGGGTTGCACCATGTTCAATGGCCCAGTCCTTCATGGCATGTGCCACAACGTCTGCAATACTTGGATCCAACTCAGCGCCATCTTCAATGGTCTTTTTCAGTTTTTTGTACACACTCTTTGGCAGGCGGTCTTTCATGACTGCGTCATTAAATACGTCCTTGCCAAACATCTCTGAAACACTTACTACTTCGCTCATAGATTCTCCATCCTCTCTTGCATCATTTTTTATGATTTCCATAAATCCTCATTCGAGATGCTTTTCTTCAGCTATTTGCAATACATCCCTTACTATCTTTACCTGAAAACCTAATTTTTTTAAGTTTAAAGTATCAGGTAGTAAAAAAGGCGCTCTCCTAATATAGAGAACGCCTTCGTTCTTTCTTAAAATAAACCATTTCTTTTAAAATTGCAAGTGGTTTTTTAAAAAAAGATTTTGTATTGTACTAACTTATTTTGTGATACCTGCTTTATTTTCAGGCTTTGCCAACGGAGCCAAACAGTTCCATTTTTTCTTTTACAGTAGCCTTGATAGCTTCTGCGCCTGGTGCTAACAGCTTTCTTGGGTCGAAGCCCTTGCCCTGTAAGTCTTTTCCTTCTTCAACGTACTTTCTGGTTGCTGCTGCAAAGGACAGCTGGCATTCAGTATTTACATTGATCTTAGCAACACCAAGGCTGATGGCTTTCTTGATCATGTCAGCCGGGATTCCGGTACCGCCGTGAAGAACTAATGGCATATCGCCAACTGCCTTCTTAACATTTTCCAGAACTTCAAAGTTTAATCCCTGCCAGTTAGCCGGATATTTTCCATGGATGTTGCCGATACCTGCTGCCAGGAAGTCAATACCCAGATCTGCAATAGCCTTGCACTCATTAGGATCTGCGCACTCACCCATACCTACTACGCCATCTTCTTCGCCGCCGATGGAGCCAACCTCAGCCTCTAAAGACAGACCCATAGCATGTGCGATCTTTACCAGTTCCTTGGTCTTGTCAATATTCTCTTCGATCGGATAATGGGAACCGTCAAACATAATGGAGGAAAATCCTGCTTTGATACACTTATAGCAGCCCTCATAAGTACCATGATCCAGATGCAGTGCAACAGGAACGGTGATATTCAGTTCATCGATCATAGCGGATACCATAGCTGCTACGGTCTTGAAACCGGTCATGTATTTTCCTGCGCCCTCAGATACACCCAGGATAACAGGGGAATTTAATTCCTGTGCTGTTAAAAGGATGGATTTGGTCCACTCAAGGTTGTTGATATTAAACTGTCCTACTGCGTATTTGCCTGCTCTGGCTTTTTCAAGCATTTCTTTTGCTGATACTAACATTTTTATTCCTCCTTGTACATACTGTAATTTTGCACTGTGTCCCGGATTTTCCGGATACCTGTCTTTGTTAAATATATAACTTTGTTATATTCTTAACGTACTAATCCATTATACTCTATCTTGTCCTAAAATGGAAGCTGTTTTAAGCGATTCCAAGGATATTCTTTACAGTTTCACCCATTTTATCCACATCGCATTCTGTATTATGGCGGATCACTGCACTGCGCAGTTCTTCTACTGCCTTTGGAACCGGTGTACCGGATACTTCAGACAGCTCATCTACTACTGCAAATTCATCCTTTCCTTCTACAGCAGACTTACCTTTAATAGCCTCTAAAACGCTGTGGGAGAACTTGTATGGGCTTGCGGTAGATGCGATCACAGTCTTGGTCTGATCCCCTGTTTCTGCCTTATATGCATTGTAAACGGTAGCTGCAACACCTGTATGGGTATCGATCAGGTATCCTGTATCTTCAAAGATCTTGCGGATAGTTGCCTCATTCTGTGCCTCTGTAGCAAAACCGCCTCTGAAATCGGACATAAACTGACGCATGTTCTCAGTCACTGTATAGCTTCCCTTTTCAGAAAGGTCTTTCATAAGGGCTGCATCTGCTGCTGCATCGCAGCCTGTGCTTAAATAGATCAGACGCTCTAAATTGCTGGAGATCAGGATATCCATGGAAGGGGAATTAGTTAAGATAAATTCTCTCTTTCTGTCATAGGTTCCTGTTGTGAAAAAGTCATAAAGAACTTTGTTGTCATTGGAAGCGCAGATCAGGGTCTTGATAGGCACACCCATATGCTTTGCAAAATATGCAGCAAGAATATTTCCGAAGTTGCCGGTAGGCACTACAACGTTGATCTCTTCTCCGTTTTCGATCTGCTCATTTTCCAGCAGTTTTGCATATGCATATACATAATAAACTACCTGTGGGACCAGACGGCCGATATTGATAGAGTTTGCAGAGGAAAACTGGAAGCCAGCCTCTGCCATTTCTTTTTCAAGTTCTTTGTTGCCAAACAGCTTCTTTACACCGGTCTGCGCATCATCGAAGTTTCCATGGATAGCAACTACGCTGGTATTATCACCTTTCTGGGTACGCATCTGCAGCTCCTGGATCTTGCTGACACCGCCCTTTGGATAAAAGACAATAATGCGGGTTCCTGGAACATCTGCAAAACCTGCCATAGCTGCTTTTCCGGTATCACCGGAGGTAGCAGTTAAGATCACGATCTCCTTATCTGCATGGTTCTTCTTTGCGGCTGTAGTCATAAGATGAGGAAGGATGGAAAGAGCCATGTCTTTGAATGCGATCGTACTTCCATGATAAAGCTCCAGGAAATAAGCGCCGTCTGCCTTTGCTAAAGGTGCGATCTCCTCTGTATCAAACTTGCTGTCATATGCGTTTGCGATACAGGTTTTTAATTCTTCCTCTGTATAGTCTGTCAGGAAAAGCTTCATCACTTCATAGGCTGTTTCCTGATAGGTCATTCCTGCAAGCTGCTCTAAGGTCTTGTCCAGCTTTGGAAGCTCTGTAGGCATAAAAAGACCGCCATCTTCTGCCAGACCCTTTAAAATGGCCTGTGATGCTGTAACGCCTTTCTGTCCGCCTCTGGTACTTTCGTAGGATAATGCCATGATTTTTCTTCCTCTCTTTTTTATTAATGTTTATAATAATGTCACCGTCAGGTAACATATCCGTTTAATAGCAAAATGATCGTTAAAC
>SKEW01002000.1_pt1 | contig 10495 bp, 4 predicted proteins | sample 4841441 | NCBI WGS metagenome assembly SKEW01 (sample SAMN11008799, study PRJNA524170) | human gut metagenome | isolation source: fecal sample from pouch patient p41 | place: Israel: Tel-Aviv | reverse complement strand
GTTATGTTCCATCGGAGCCATGGCGCAAAAGAAATCAATCACAGGTGTGGTTACAGATGCTACCGGTGAAACAGTCATCGGAGCAAGTGTTGTCGAGGTCGGCACTACCAATGGTGTAATTACCGACATTGACGGCAAGTTTACATTAATGGTCGATCCCAACGGAAAGATCAAAGTCTCTTATGTTGGTTATCAGCCTCAAACGATCGATGTAAAGGGCAGAAATTCTTTTAATATTAAGTTGAAGGAAGATTCTGAAATGTTGGATGAAGTGGTTGTAACAGGTTATGGCGGTAAACAATTGCGTTCTAAAGTGACTAACTCCATAGCCAAAGTAAAAGAGGAAACTTTAAAACAAGGTATGTTTACTAATCCGGCTCAAGCTCTTTCCGGTGCTGTAGCAGGTTTGTCAGTAAGTCAGACTTCGGGTAATCCGGGTAGTGCTCCAACTTTAGTACTCCGTGGTGGTACGAACTTTGATGGTTCCGGTTCTCCACTGATCTTAATTGACGGTCAGGTACGCTCTTCGCTGAGTGATATTAATCCGGATGATATTGAATCAATGGAGGTGTTGAAAGATGCCGGTGCAACTGCTATTTACGGTGCACGTGCTAATGATGGTGTAGTACTTGTAACAACAAAACGTGGTAAGGCGGGTAGAGCAGAGGTAAATCTAAAAGCAAAGTTTGGCTTGAACTACTTCAAGGATTCTTATAACTTTATGAATGCCGGTGATTACCTTTATTGGATGCGTACAGGTTATATGAATGCTTACGTTGGAGATATGAAACACCCGGACGGAGCTAATGTGAAAGGATGGTCTTCTCTAAGCGGATTGACTACTGCAACTCCTTATGGAACAGGTAATTTATATTTTGACAAGGATGGTGTAACGCCATTAGACGGAAATAAAACAAGTTCTGCTATTTGGAGTCCGATGATCTATTCAGATAATCTATCTTTTCTGCTCAATCAAGGATGGCAGACTATGATTGACCCAGTATATGGAGATAAAATTATTTATAAAAATACAGACATTGCCGATTTTAATATAAACACACCTTCATTCTCTCAGGATTATAACTTAAGCGTAAGCGGTGGTAATGATAAAGGAAGTTATTATGCCGGCTTGGGCTACAATAAGAGTGAGGGTACAGCAGTAGGTAACTGGTATCAACGAATTACTTTTACTTTTAATGCTGATTATAAACTTAAGGAATGGTTAACTTCTAATTCAAGTTTCAATTTTGCAGATGCGACCTGGAACGGACTTCCTGCATCGCAAACAGCTGAGGCTAACTATTTCTCACGCTGTCTTTCATTACCTCCTACTTTCCGTGGTTATAATGCAGATGGAGATATGCTATTAGGACCGAACTCCGGTGATGGTAACCAACAATACAATTTTAAGCAATTCGTTCGTGATAATAATACGGATAAGTTTACGATGAATCAATCTTTCACAATTGATTTCATGAAAGGTCTCTCATTGAAATTAGGAGCCATTTGGTATTATTCCGAAGAAAAAACAGAAGCTTTTAATAAAGACTATTTGAGCTCTCCGGGTAACTTGATTACATCTCACGCCACCTCTGCTTCATATAGCCGTACTTTAGACCAAACATATAATGCCGTATTGAACTATAATTATCAGATCAATAAGGACAACTTCTTGGATGCAATGGTTGGTTTTGAATACTATGATTCATACGGCAAGGGATTCAGTGCTTCTGGTTCTGGAGCTCCCACCGATGATTTTATGGATTTGGAATACACCTCAAAAGAGGAAGGAATGCGTTCTATAGACTCTTCACATTCTCGTCAACGTATTATGTCATTCTTTGGACGTGTTAATTATGACTACCAATCTAAGTATCTGCTTTCTTTGGTTTTAAGACGGGATGGATATTCCAAATTAGCTAAAGAAAACCGTTGGGGAGTATTTCCGGGTGTATCAGCGGGATGGGTGTTCAGTAAAGAAGAATTTATGGAAAACACAGCATCTATTCTTTCATTCGGTAAATTACGTGCCAGCTTTGGTTTAAATGGTAATGTAAACAAGAACTTTGTTGGAAACTATACAGTTCAGGGAGCTTATGGCAGCAATCGCTATAATGGTTCAACCGGTTTCTTGTTAAGCAGCATTCCTAACCCATATCTGATGTGGGAAAAATCGAGAACTTTTGAAGTCGGTTTAGATATGGGCTTTTTGGAAAATCGCATCAATGCTAACTTGACATATTACAACCGTTTGACTAGTGATAAATATGCTAATATCACAGTACCGTCTACTTCAGGTGTAAGTTCTGTTACTTCAAACAATGGTGAGTTCCAGAATCAAGGATTTGAATTTGAATTAGGATTCCGGATCATTGATTCCAAAGACTGGAAGTGGAACTTGAACTGGAATGGTGCTTTGAACAAAAACAAGGTTGTTTCTTTGCCGGACAATGGACTTGAAAGAAATCGTCAAAGTGCTTATCAGGTTTATACTGGAAACGGAGATGAAAAAATGTGGGTTGGTGGATATCAGGAAGGACAACGTCCGGGCGATCTATACATGTTTGTGGCAGAAGGACTTTATAAATCTCAAGACGAAATCCCGGCTAACTTGATTGACTTGACAACAGGTAATAACGGTTCAAGTGGCCGTCCTCTTTATGGTGGAACAGAAGGTTACAATAAATTAACAGATTCTCAAAAAGCCAATGCCCTTCCGATTCAGCCGGGTGACGTGAAATGGAAAGATGTAAATGGTGATGGAGTTATTGATAATTATGACATGGTGAAAATTGGGAATACTGTTCCTAAATGGACAGGAGGTATCAATACTACTGTAAGCTGGAAGGACCTTACCTTGTCTGCACGTTTCGACTATGCATTGGGATTCACCGCAGTGGACTGGAAAACAATGTGGATCATGGCATGTGCTCAAGGTACTTATAATACCATTGAGGAGACCAAAAATACATGGACTCCTGAAAATCCGAATGCTAAATATCCAACTTATGTATGGGCCGATCAATTGGGTAAACGTAATTATTGCCGTAGCTCATCCATGTTTGCCTATAATGGAAATTATCTGGCGCTGCGTGAACTCTCATTATCCTATAAATTACCATCTGTATGGGCGCAAAAAGCTAAGTTGAGCAATGTGGAACTATCTATTACAGGTCAGAACTTAGGCTATTTGACAGAAGCAAAACACCTATTCTCACCGGAAAAAGCAGATAATAATGGAGGATATCCATTACCTCGTACAGTGATTTTTGGTATTAATGTTTCTTTCTAAATATAAAAAAGACAAATTATGAAAAAGATAATATATATCATTTCCTTATTTGTATCGTCTGTGCTTTACACTTCATGCGATGCATTGGATCTCGCTCCGGAAGACTATTTCGGAAGCGGCAACTACTGGAATAATAAAGCCCAGGTGGAAGGGTTTATGAATGGCATGCACTCTCAATTGAGAGGTAACTATAATATGTTTTATTGTTTGGGAGAATTGCGCGGTGGTACACAGCGCGTTGGTAGTTCTTCACAAAACACCAGTTTGGACTATGCCATATTGCGTACCAACACTTTAAGCCAGGATAATCCGGGATTCAGCAACTGGTTTGGATTATATAGCCCGATTATGCAAGTTAATCATTTCATTCAAAAAGTTGAGAATGAATGTGATTTTTTAAGTGAGGCAGACAGAAAAGCCTATTTAGGACAAGCATATGGTTTAAGGGCTCTTTATTATTTTATGCTTTATAAAACTTACGGCGGGGTACCTATTGTAACAACAGTCGAGTTGCTGGATGGCAAAGTGACTGCAGATAAATTTTATGTCGAACGTGCTACACCCGAGGCCACTATGGCCTTCATAAAAGAAGATATCGGTAAATCTGAAAACTATTTTGGTACAGAAGAAGTGACCAATAAATATGATAAGACAATGTGGTCTAAAGCTGCCACTCTGATGTTGAAAGCGGAAATTTATATGTGGGCTGCTAAAGTTTCAATAAATGGCTATACAGCTTCTGGAAGATCGGATTTAGAAACAGCCAAAACAGCTCTGAATGGAGTGATAGGCAAATTTCAGCTATTAAATAAATTCAGCGATGTATTTAGTACAGCTAACCGTAATAATACAGAGGTTATTTTCACCTTACATTTTGCTGATGGCGAAGCTACAAACTGGGGAGGCATGTTCCTCTATCAGGAGGCAGTATTCATTGGACAGGTATATGACCGTGATGATAATAAAATTGAAACGGATACATTAAATTTGAAAGGTACCGGAGGTACATTCCGCCATGAATATACAGAAGATTTCTGGAAAAGCTATAGCGATAAAGACACTCGTCGTGATGCAACATTCTTAGAATATTATACCCAAAAGAATAAAGAAGGCTTTGGTTGTGTTATGCTTAAGGCTATTGGTTCTATCAACTCGAACAACAATCGTATTTATGATACCGATGTGATTGTTTACCGTTATGCCGATGCTTTATTGATGATGGCTGAAATAGAAAATGGTTTAGGAAATCCTTGCGCAGGTTATATTAATGAAGTGCGTGAACGTGCATATGGCTCCAATTATGAGGCTAATAAATATACGGAAGGAAATTATGCAGAGAATGAATTGACCATTCTCCAGGAACGTGATAAAGAGTTTGTTTGGGAAGGTAAGCGATGGTTTGATGTAGTACGTATGCATGATGCTAATGGCAAATCTCTTGCTTTCTCTGCTACTGCGAATTATCCTTCGGATAAACCTCTTTTGGACCCAAGCGAGGAATACAAGTTGTTATGGCCTATTGATGTTAACATTATGAGTGTCAATCCGTTGCTGAAACAGACACCTGGATATGAAAAATAAAACTTAATCAATAGGTTTTAAATATGATTATTTATTAAATGTAGAAGCTGTCTCGGTTATTATTGAGACAGCTTCTCTTTTTTCATTGCCATACACACATTACTCCTTATTCTCCAATCATAGAGCCGATTTTTATATATGCAGATGGAGGAGAACAAAATAAAGCGGGGAATGTCCGGCCAGACATTCCCCGCTTATACTAACTAATCAATTTTCATATCCCGGAGTCTGTTTTAACGCCGGATTGTCTGTCAATACACTTTCATTAATCGGCCATAATAAGCGGGTCGCAACGGCAGAAGTGCGCTTTGTCACATAGTCTGCACCCAATAATCTTAAATCATACCAGCGTTTCCCTTCAAACATAAATTCACGCATGCGCTCTTTCAAAATGGCTTCCAAAGGATCTTCATCACCGGACATGTATTTATTATCCGTATAGAAGTCTCCTTTATCATTCGGATAAGATAGCGTAGCTTTGTTTAACTCAAAGAACTCTTTTCCATAAGCACGTTCACGAACTTGATTGATCTCAGTTGCCGGATCTTCTCCCAACAGCGCTTTTGCTTCGGCAAGTAATAACAGGCAGTCTGCATATCGATAAATGGGGTAATCATTCAAAAAACTGCGCTGTGAAGCTCCGTCCAACAGGACTCCCTGATACTTATTGCAGAAAGGAGCAATATATTTAATTGTGCCATCTTCTTGCTTTTGGTAAACAGCTGTCATGGAAGCGTCCTTACGGGTATCTCCATCACGGAATGCCTTATTATACAAATCGTATCTTATCTGCAGACGAATCAAACCGTTAAGTTGTCCTTCAGGCAAATCTTTAAATGAAATTCCTTCTTTATTACAGTAAGTTGCAGTCATGTATGCCTGCTGTGGTACTAAGTTTTGTCTAAATCTATCGTCCCACATGTTATACTCATCTTTTGCATTACGTATAGAGAAAATAATTTCGGCATTATCTTTATTATTGTAAGCAAATACTTTTGAGAAATCATCCTGCAAGCTGACATTTACATTACTGATAATTGATTGTAAAGCTGTTTTGGCTGTAGTATAATCTGTTGTGCCGCCACCCATTTGACGCCCACTCCATAAATAAACTTCACCTTTCAGCATTTGTGTTGCGGCCATTGACCAGTAATATCTGCCGAATTTGAAAGAGTAATCACTGCCGAATGCCTTTTCAGAAGCAATGATATCTTCTTTGATTTGTTTCATCACATCTTCTGCAGGAGAGGCTGCTTTTGAGAGGTTGCTTAAGTCTAAAGAGGCTCCATTCGTATAATCCAAATAGAGAATAACATCTCCCCAAGAACGCAATAAATGAAAATAAAGATATGCCCGCATACCATAAGCTTCACCTAAATAATAGTTTTTAGTAGCTTCGGGAAGTACAGTCGTTTCTTTGGTTTTAGCGATCATCAAATTGATCTGATTGATCACTTTGTACATTCCTGCAAAGTTGGTTATTCCTGTGTTTTCCTTATTTATCGTATTGAAAGGCAAGCGTTCCATACCTTGAGTGGCTTCTCCTCCAAAGGGAACGTCTCCATAAATGTCCGCACGAGGCTCACCTAATAAGAAAAAATTAAAACTACATTCTCTAAGTAATGCATGCAAACCTACATTAAAGGTACTGAACTGAGCTTCAGTCTTCCAGTAATTACTATCCGCAATAGAACTGGTAGGTTCAATATCCAGTGCATCACATCTTGAAAACAGCAGGAGAGAAAGCCCTGCTAACATATATGTAAATATTTTCTTCATAATGCTATTTGTATTAATCATATATAATTTAGAATGTCACTGACAAACCGAATAAAACTGTTCTCGGAGTTGGATAACGTCCGTTATCTATTCCACGACCATAAGTTGTATCTACAGCCGGCTCAGGAGAAACACCCGTGTATCCGGTGATATAGAATAAGTTCTGTCCTGTTACATAGACTGATGCATCTGTCATGCCAACTTTACTGATCCATGCTTTAGGCAGATTATAATTTAATGTCAATTCACGCAAAGCCAGATAATCACCCTTTTCATAGAAGCGTGAACTGTTATTATCAATAGCTGTATTACCGTTATTTGAACGTGTAATATTTTTCTTGCTTAACTGGTCTGCGTAATAGAATGCAGGTAAATCTGTATCAGTATTGGTCTCACTCCATGTCTTTTTTACCTCTTTAATAATATTGAATGAACCTTGATACTGTCCCAAAGAACGTGCCGCGAGATCATTATAAATGGTATGTCCTAAAGCGTAATCGAAACGAGCATATAAAGAGAGGTTTTTATAACCCAATGTAGTAGAGAATCCACCAGTAATTTTTGGAAATATATTTCCTACTACTTGACGGTCATATCCATTGATTACACCATCGCCATTGATATCTTCCCAACAAACATCACCCGGTTCGATCGGTTGCCATCCTTCTTTTCCGGCATATTGGGCTGCAAGTCCGGGACCATATAAGTTGGCTACCTCGTCGATGCGGTTATTGGCATACTTTTTCACGTCATCCCAATCTTTGAATATATGATTTTGTTTGTAAGCAACCAATTCTCCCAATTTACCACCTTCCTGACGGCCGGCAATCCATTTTGTTTCAGGAGTTCCATCGGCTTTTTTGCGTCCGGTTGCCACTTCATAGCCACCTACACGGTTATTTTCATTGCCGTTATAAGGTAATTTCACAATTTTGTTTGCTACAGAAGACAGATTGGCTGTAACATCCCATGTCAATCCTTTCGGGTTATTCAGAATGTTGGCTCTTACTTCCATTTCGAAACCATAGTTCCGCAGAGTTCCCATATTAGTCATGATCTCTGTAAAGCCTGTATATCCCGGAAGTGCTTGTTTAGTTAACAAGTCTTTAGTAGTACGGTTGTAGTAGTCAAGAATGAAACTTAACCGATTGTTTAAGAATCCGATGTCCAGACCAGCTTCAAATGACTGACTTTGTTCCCAGCGTAATCCGGTGTTTACCAAGCCTGAGTTGTAGAATGCGGTTGAACCTCCATATGTCTTTGCACCTACTTGAGAGTAAGCACCATATACATCGAAATTTCCGATACCATTTACATTTCCATTTACACCATAGCTAAGGCGAGGTTTCAAGTTAGAAATAACTTCTGAGACTTTAGAATCCTTCCAGAAATTTTCTTCCATGATATTCCAACCCACAGACACACCAGGGAAAAATCCCCAACGGTTATCTTTCAGTTTTGAAATACCATCATAACGAGCAACAAATGAAATTAAATATCTCATGTCATAGTTATAATTGATACGGCCAAACCCTGATAGAATACGGTATGCTGTTTTAGTTGTAGACGTATAAGTCCTTGTAGAACCAGCATTCAAGGTAGGAATATCGTCAGTTGGAGAGTTTTGGGTTTTAGCTTCAAAATCGAACTGATTATAGGTGAAGTATTCAGTTCCTACCATTGCTTCCAGATTGTGTTTTTCAGCAAAAGTATCTGTGTATGTCAGTGTTCCGTTCAACTGAATTTGATTGTATTTCTGGACATAAGCTTCAGCCTGACGTGTATTATCAGGAGTTGCAGAAGATTGAGCTTGATAAGATTTATTAAACTTCTCTCTCTGCCAGTCATAACGATAAAGTGAAGCATTTCCATTTAACACTAATTTTTTAGGTAAAATGTCAAGGGCAAATCCAACACTGTAGGTTGATTTATTAGTGCTGTTCTCGCTCGTCAACTTATCTCTGTAATAATCGGGATTACCGTCTCCTGTACCGAAACCGGAGGCCGGAGTTCCATCTTCATTCCAAGGATTCCATGTCGGACGTTGAGAACGTGTACGGTAGAAAAATTCATATTGACCGATCCAAAGTTCCGGTTGAGTTGACCAAGAGTAAGTCGCATTAGCCTTTACTGTCAGGAAAGGAAATACTTTATAAGAACCGTTCAATGCACCATTGAAGCGCTCGTAACCAGTACCTCTAATCTGACCATCTTCTTTATAGTAGCCTAAACTTGCAGAAAAAGTCCCTTTATCATTACCACCTGTAATGTTCACATAATGATCTTGAGTTAAAGCACTATTGTTAAACACCACATCGTCCAATTCACCAGAGTAGTCTTTATACAAGATCGTTTTTCCATCATAAAATGGATCTGCCATAGAAGACCAACCTTCATTTTTCAGATTAGCATTTTCGTCTGTCAAATAGCGGATATCAAATAAGTTATTACCAATACCATATCCCATTTGTGTATCGACATTGGTACGTCCGGTTCTTTTGTAGCCCATACGGTTATAATAAATATAATCGTGTGCATCGCAAAAATCATAGCCTTTACGAGCGAAGTTCACACCCATTTTAAATTTGTAATTAACAGATGCTTTTCCTTCTTTTCCACTTTTAGTCTCAACCAAAATAACACCACCATTGGCACGTGCACCATAAATAGCTGTTGAAGCGGCATCTTTCAAAACCTGAATAGATTCAATATCAGAGGGATTAATATCACTCATGCTATTGCGAACAATACCATCGACTACAATAAGAGCTTTGCTGTTGTCGCCTGTAATAGTAGCGCCTCCACGCAATGTAATATCCGGTTCACTACCAGGTTGCCCCGTTTTGTTAACAACACGAAGACCTGTAACAGAGCCTTGTAAAGACTGTCCTGCATTACTGAAAGCCGCATTTTTAAGTACAGAATTATCAAGCTTTGAAATAGCAGTAGTTAAAGTTGCACGTTTTTGTGAGCCACCGTATCCTGTAATCACCACTTCATCTAATACCTCTGTATCTTCTTTCAGTACTACATTGTAAGTGTTTGCAGCGCTAACAGTAATTGTTTGAGGTTTGTAACCAATATAGCTAACTGTGAATTTAGCGCCAGTAGCTATCGTTAATGAGAACTTGCCGTCAAGGTTAGTGATTGTACCATTGGTTGTACCTACCTCAACGACACTTGCACCGATGACAGATTCACCGGTACCATCTGTAACCACACCTGTGATGGATTTTGTTTGAGCTATAGCTCCTATAGAGCATAATAAGCACAAAATCAAGAAGATGGTTTTCTTCATAAGTATTGCTTTTTAGTTAATAATAAAGATAATTATAATTGCTTTTGCTAAGTTCTATCGGTACTTGGTATTTTTACTACCTAAATAATAAATGAAAAAGGTTAATTTTTTCATTTATATACTATCAAACCGTTGCAAATATATATATTATATTAAAAACTCACAAGCATATTTTAAATATATTTTTTATATAACCGAAATAATATTGAAAAACTAAGATAATCAGCTCCGGATTCTCATAAAAGATTGTTTATGGAAGAGTGCTATATATATAATATTGATTTCTTATATTATATATATAGCGATTCACCTTAGAATAGGTATATGTAATATATTATTGTTTTAAAATACTATTGGACTGACTTGAAAAGGGCGAAAGGATATATTCAAAAACCTTATTATATGTTATAAGGTGTTTCTTTGTGTTGAAATATAGATAACTCTTTTTGGCTTATTGAAAAGTAGATTTTAGAGGAATTGGGACGAGAAAAAATATTTATTGCTTCACTACTTTTCACCATTATTAATTCATAAGTGTTTTTTTA
>SKEW01001992.1_pt1 | contig 10530 bp, 10 predicted proteins | sample 4841441 | NCBI WGS metagenome assembly SKEW01 (sample SAMN11008799, study PRJNA524170) | human gut metagenome | isolation source: fecal sample from pouch patient p41 | place: Israel: Tel-Aviv | reverse complement strand
TGAGAAAGCCCTGAAAGCCCAGTGCAAACAGGCATTTCAGGTAGTTCTGCCCCATGTGGCTCTGCTCGTGGTTGCCGAAGGTCGCCATGGGGATGGGCGCAAGGCTCACCATGCAGTAAATTTCAATCATGCGCCCGTAGACGATGACGAAAATCACGATGCTCAATATCCGCATGGTGATGCCGATGAAGAAACTTTGCAGGAACAAGCCGAACAGGGGGCCGACATCCATCTGCATCAGGCTGGATTGCAGCATGGAAAGCCCAATGTCGTTGACACGGGTGTTTCCGGCAACGATGCTGCTGGAATCGGACACTACTTTCTGGGTGACGTCGAACACCGCCATCACAATATCGAAGGTGTTGGAGATGAGCCATACCGAAACAGCGGTCTTAAAGATCCAGCGCATGATAAGGGCAGGCTCAAACTGCGCCATGTTGTTGTGCTGGGTGATCATCTCGATGAGTTCATAACAGGCAATGAAGGTCAGGATGATGCCTGCAATGGGCAGCACCACATTGCGAGAGAGGGCTTCGATCATGGCGAACACTCTCGGCTCAAAGCTGGAGGGCTTGGTGCCCACCTGCTGGGCGATATTGCCGACCTGCGTGTTCACATCGTCGAACAGCCCGCTGAGATTGGACATAATGCCTGCCGTCAGGATGCCTTTGATCCAGTCGGCAATGGCTTTAAGAACGGTTTCCATTCAGTCACCGTCCTTAGCTGAAGTGGTTGATAAGGGTCTTGAGAAGGTTCAGAAGAAAAATAATGTGGGTCAAAAACTGCATAATAGCACCGCCTTTCATGGATGGGTGGAGATTCGTACCGCAATGCGCTCCTTATGATAAAGGGCTGTTATCCACAGCAGAGATAGAGCGATTGCGTATGTACAGGCGGGATAAACCCGCCTGCGGCACTTAGCCGAACAGACCGCTCAGCAGGGGAATCAGGGTGATGCCCACCAGAGCAACGCCACCGCCAGCCATGAGCTGCTTCATGCCCTGACTCTTGCTGCCGGGGTTGTCGTTACCATAACCTTCCAGCAGGTTGATGGCACCCCACACGCCGAGACCGGCACCCAGAGCCACAACCAGAGTCTGAAGAACTTCGATAGCAGAGTTAAAGAATTCCATAGTCGTTTCTCCTTTATTTTGAAAAAATCGAAGACCGTCCGTACACACCCGAAACCATAGATGTTGTGCCGCGAACTGCGGCGGAGTAGATTTTCTGGTGTACCTCTCCGGTCAAAAATAAAACCGCCTACCGGGTTAGGCAGACGGGAGCGAATCAGCATCAATCACAACAAATTCATCATTGGGATTGATTTTTTCTTTGCGGTTCAGATATTTTTCAATATCAAAGGTGTTTTTGGGGTCGTAGTCCGAGGTCAGCTTGTAGTTGGGATGCTGGGTCAGGTCGTATTTGTCAGAAAGAAACGGTCTGACACCACGCAACTGCAAAATACACTTGCCGCCGTCCAGCACCGCCAGTTCGTCCCGACTCAACAATTCATGCCCCATCTTCTGGAACGTAGTGCCGTAACTGGGGCTGTTGCCACGGGTGTCCGAGGTGTTGAATGCGTCGATGGTCTCTTTTCCCAGCATTTCCGACAGGTCTTTCAGGGTGGTGGGTTCGGAGCCGCCCAGAAAAATTTGAGAATCCATGTTGCCCACGATGGTATCTGCGTTGTCCTTGTAGATAGCTTTCAACTGGCTTCTCGCCTGCAAAACAAGGCAGGCAGAGATCTCACGGCTGCGGATGGTCGCCACCAACTTTTCCAGATTGGGGATTTGCCCGATGTTGGCGCACTCGTCGATCAGGCAGCGGACATGGACAGGCAGCTTACCGCCGTACACATCATCGGCTTTGTCGCAGAGCAGATTGAAAAGCTGGGTGTAGATCATGGAAATCAGGAAGTTAAAGGTGCTGTCCGTATCGCTCATGATGAGAAACAGCGCCGTTTTCCGGTCGCCCAGCTTGTCCAGTTCCAGCTCATCGTACATGGTGGCATCCCGGACTTCCTGAATATCGAAGGGGGCGAGCCGGGCACCGCAGGAAATAAGGATGGACTTAGCCGTTTTGCCAGTAACTGAATGTCAACAGTAATTTAATACTTTCTACGAATCAAACAGAAATTTCGGCATTTTGCACATCAAAACGTAACATTCTTTTGACTTTTTCCTGTGCGCTTTCCCGGCACCCGTCTTGAAAATGAATCAGTACGGTAAATTCCTGACCATTGATGGTACGCTTGATAAAGGGAGTATTCTTGTTTTCGGGCACTTTCACATTTTCCATTCAATTCCTCCTTAAATCGTCATTTTCCAAATTTGGCTGGCAGACTGGCAACTGTGGGTGTACCATGATTTTCTTGCCAGCCAAATTTTTCTGCCAGTCAAATGGCTTATTCCATCCAAAAGACCTTTTTGCGGCCTTCCACGATCTTGCTTTTCAGGGCATCGCCCAGTTCCCGCTTGGCATCTCGGACAGTTCTGCCGGGGATGCCCCTTTCCAGTGCAGCCTTGTCGATGTCCTCGCTGAGCACCTGCTTTCCTCCGGCAAGCAGGGTGCAGATCAGGTCTTTGGCTTGCTGGGTCTTGGTTTCCCGCTGCGGCTCGATGCCGGACAGCATCTCGTCTGCGGTAATGTCGTACTCGCCGACCCAGCGGAAGCCGCCCTCATCCCCCAGAGAGAACGCCAGCGACACGCCCGGCGGGGCAAGGGAGCTTTTTTCATGGGTCAGGATACGCATGGTGGGGTCGTGTTTCAGCTTGCCGATGAACATGACGCTGCGGACGGCGGCGGCAATGTCGATGGAGCCGAGGCCCCGCTGCAGGCTCTGCATTCCGGCGGCTTTGTTCAGGTGCCCAATCAGCAAAATAGCGCAGCCTGTTCGCTGCGCTACCTGTCCCAACCGCATGAAGATGGGACGCACTTCGTTCGCCCGGTTCATGTCCACATCGGCACCGAGATACGCCTGAATCGGGTCAATAATGACCAGTCGGGCGTTGTTCTCGATAATGGCTTTTTCGATTCGTTCATCCGAAAGGGTAAGCTGTACCTCGCTGTCGTCAATGACCAGCACCCGGTCAAGGTCTGCACCCGCTTCGATCAGGCGGGGCTTGACTGTATCGCCCAGACCGTCCTCAGCGGTCTGGTAGATCACGTTGAAGGGTTCCATGCGCTCCATGTTGGGCAGCAGCTTTCCGTTGGTGCAGGCGGCGGCAAGGTGCATGGCAAAATAAGTCTTGCCCTCGCCCGGATTGCCTTGCAGCACACTGAGTTTTCCAAAGGGAAGATATGGCTTCCAAAGCCATTCCACCGGGGTCAGCTCCACGTCGCTCATGCGGATGATCTTCACCGTTTCCGGTTTTGACGGCTCTTTCAGCACGATGCTTTTGAAATAATTGCGGTTCGAAATCTCTGCCCGGTGCACCAGAACATCATTCCAATCCTTCATGCAGGGCTGGATGCGGGTCACGCTCACGGTGTCCGGCAGCAGAGCAGCCAGACGCTTGCAGGCATCCTCTCCGGCTTTGTCAGCATCCAGACAGAGGAACACCCGCTCCACGTCCGGGCGTTCCGAGAGGAATTGCCGCAGCGCCTTGCCCGACACCCCGCCCAGCGACAGATAATTGTGCTGCTGCCAGTTTTTCGGGAACAGTTCGATGAAGGACAGCAGGTCGATGGGCGCTTCAAAGACCAGCAACTGTTTGTCGGTGCCGCGATGGGCAAAGCCAAATGCCTTTTCTGCACCGGCTGCATCCTGCCGAAACTTTTCCCGAATCCCACGGCTGCTTGCGTAGCGGGGATGCCCGTCTGCATCCCGCCCTACAAAGACCACGTTGTGGTGGGAGAAATCCTCGTAAATATCTCCGGCAGCGATGAAGAAGTTCACCAGCGAGGGGCTGAGTTTCCGCTCCTGTGTAAGATAGTTCAGGATGTTGGCGTTGGTGACGTTCCGCAGCGGCAAGCGAAACGCCGGAGAGGGGGCGGGGTCAGCCTCCGGCTGGGCTTCGCCCGTCTCTCCGGTCAGCATCTGCACCGCTTCGGGGAAGGACTTGCCGTAAAACTCCATCACGAAATCCACCGGCAAGCCGCCCTTGCTCTGGCTGTGCCGAAACCATTTGTTTCCGCAGACGGTCAGGCTGTCGTGGGCTTTCCAGCGGTACTCTTTTCCGCTGCGCACCAGCGTTTCGCCCTGTGCCCGGAGAAACTTTTCCAGACCCACCGCATTGGCTTTGTCGATCTGGGCTTGGGTGTAGGTCATGCTGCTCCCTCCTTAAAGCTCCTGTGTGTGATTTTTCGTTTCCGTTTTCTTTGTGGTCTGCGTTGCCTTGGCTTCTTCCAGCTTTTTCAGCACCGATTCCTTCTCCGGCATCTTACCGCCCGGTGCGGAAAGCTGCTGCTTATTCAGCACCATGTCAATATACTTGCGGATATTTTTCAGGGCAGAGATGTCCGGCTGCAAGGTTTCCAGTTGGGTGCGCAGCTCTGCGCTGCTCGATTGCAGCGCAGAAAATTCGGCATCCAATGCCGAAACATCCACCGCGGTGCTGCCGTTCAGCTTCATCAGGGTGCGGACGGCTTTGTTGAATGATTCCAACTCGTCCTTGTGCTGGGCGGCATAAGCGTCCTTGGTCAGCTTGAAGTTCTTCTTTATAAAGGTATCATGGATGGGCTTCAGCTTGGCATGGACGGCAGCAGCGTCTTTGATCTGAGCGATTTCCCGCATACGGTTTTCATTTTGCTTCAACTGCCTGCGGAGAGGGGCGGCTGTCTGGTTCAGGTTAGAAATTGCGGTATCCAAATCCTCGATGGTGTTCAGGGAATGGGCTTTCAGATAGTCCACCGCCCGTTTGACTTCCTCAAAGTCCCGGACAGTGCATTTCAGTTTTGCCTTGCCAGACCAATCGCTGCGCTGCTCATTGCGGAGGTTGAAGTAGTCCACCAGCAGGTCGGACAGCGTGGGCTCCTTCGCCTTTTCCAAAGTGTCCAGAAGAAGCTGCTTCTTTTCGTTCAGGTCTGCGATCCAGCGTTGCAGTCCACGGATGGCGCTGCGGATGGACTGCATCAGGCTGTTGGCGGCTCGAATATCCCGGTTCAGGTTGCCGAGAAAGGTTTCCACTCCACGCTTTTCCATCTGGTGTGCGGCGGGGCCGAGATGCACGGTCGGTATCTGCTGGATGCCCTGCCGCTCAAAGGAGCGCAGGTCAACACGTTCCGGTCGGCCAGTGGCTTCCAGATAGCGGTTGGTGATGGTTCCCCAGCTATGCCGCCAGACTTCGGCGTACTTCTGGTCGTTCCAGTCCACCGTGTTTTCCTTGTGGCACTTCCAGTTGCCGGAAGGGAGCTGGATGCGCTCGCCGTTCTCGTCAAGGTCGTAAACCTTTCGGGCTTTTGGAAGCCACCTGCCGTGTTCATCCATTGCCCGGAGCGTCAGCAGAATGTGGGCGTGTGGGTTTCCATCTCCCTTGTCGTGAATGGCAAAGTCAGCGATCATCCCTTTGGAAACAAACTGCTCCTGACAAAACTCTTTTATCATGGACAGATACTGCTCTTTCGGCACCTCCACCGGGAATGCCAGCACGATGCGCCGGGCAAGCTGGGAGTTCCACTGGTTCTCCACGGCTTCCACGGCGTTCCAAAGCGTTGCCCGGTCTGCATATCCGGGTGGCGCATGGGACGGCAGCATGATCTCGGCGTGGACAAGCTCTTTCTTCTTGTTGTAGAATTTCGTTTTCTGGTCGTACTCACTGAACAGCCGTTCGCCGCTCTGGTAAGCGGCCCCGGCAACAGCGGACTGCCCTTGGCTGCGCTTGACAATGGTGATTTTGAAATGCGGACACGGAATAGGCATCACCTCCAAACAAAAAGACCGCCCAGCAAGATTGATCTTGATGAACGGTCTGGAATCGTATTCGGTTGTACTCGCCGCCTTGGAGCGGAGTGCTGTGCGCTTCGGTCTCAGGCGGGAGCCGCAAAAGGATAGCTGCAAAGCAGCGCAAGGAAAATGCAGTTTTCCTTGGGATGGAATCGGACTGGCGCACAAACGCCAGCTTCGATTTCATCGAGCCGTCTGCAAGACCGCAATTTCACCGGAACGGTGTATAATTGCGCCCTTCATCCTGAAGGGTCTAGAATGTTCCGGGCTTCTTGCAAATCGTGAATCATCTTGGCCAGGGCAAGCGCAACCTCCTGTTGACGAAATGAAAGTTTCAGCAGCTCCATCACCTGGTCATCGGTTAGCTCTCCGGGGCAGATTAGGAAGCTCTCCAGCATCCCGCCGCGGGTGCAGAGACGATGGGTGCGGGCCTTACGGGTGAGTTCTGGTATTCGGTGCTCCAGCATTTTCTCCTGATGCTGGTAATACCGGAGTTTCTGTTCGGCCTTTTCTTTTTGGGTTTTCATGCGGTCCAGCTTTTCACTCATAAGTCTCCATCTCCTTTATAAATAATGAAAGCGGCAGGATCGTCCAACCGGACGCCTGCCGCTGTTTATTATAGACACTTGATTACCACTGGTGGGCAGTTTATTTGCCTTTTTCATCCTTTAAATCATGGCTCTTTGTGGCCAAAAAGGTTCCAATCAAAAAGCTGCAAATACAGAGGCAGAAAATAATCCCTGCAGTTCTGCTGTAAGATACTGGCAATACTTCATAAAAACCCTGCAAGGAGCAAAAGGCGTTAAGTGCATCGATGCAGGCAAAGAACAAAAAGATTCTTCTGCCGGTGCGCTTTACCCTGGGCCAATTATCTTCGTTTACATCAAACGGCAGACTAAAATTTACAATCGGAAAGGACATAGGGGCGTGATGCTTTTGAAATCTCACAAAACTGTCAGGCATCAGCCGCATGATGATGTACAAAATCAGATAAATAATAAATCCCGGAAAGATCACTCCATTGGAAAGCTGAAGCATAACGTTTTCCTCCTTTCTCTTTTACACAGCAACACGGTCGTTTTCCAGCGGCATCCCCCATCACCTCCCCACACAGGAAAGGGAAAATCAAAACACACTCTATTTATTTTATATTATACCATATTTTCATGTTGTTTAGCAATTTTTTGGCAAAAAAGGTAGTGAACTCCTGCCGCTGTTTCATTTGTCATTGATCTTCTTGACCTGCTCCACCGCTTCCTGCTGCACCAGCAGCCCCGCTGAGAAGCCGTACTTGAAATGGCACTCGCTCTCCTCGCCCTGGGCGATAGAGGACTGGGTTTGAAGTTCTTCCACCAGGGCGTAGTCCTCTTTACTCAGCCGCCTGGAAAGCTGCTCCATCAGCTTCTCACAGGTTTTGAGGGCCTCTATGTATGCCGGCGAAGTCGGCACCGCTTTCTCACTGGGATAAAATTCCCCATTATAAATTGCTTCCAGAATCATCGTCCTGCCCTCCTCACACATAGATCATCTCAGCCTGGATGATTTCCTCGGCCCGGCTGCGGATGGAGTTCATGGCCTGCACCCAGCGTACCGGATCGGCTGCTTTCAATTCCTCCGTGATGCCCTCGGCCTGGGCCATCTGCTGGACAATCAGGCTGCACCGTTCGGCGGCCTGTTCATCCAGGTCGGCCAGGATGGTATACAGCTTCCCAGACAGAAACAGCGCTTGATAAAGGACCGGCCTGTAAGTTTTCAGGTATTCCTTATGTAATCGGCCCCAGCGGCCGATGGGGCGTTTATCTTCCGGCAGCCTCAGCGCCGGGAGATAATAATGGTCCGTCAGGACATAATCCAGACCGTTCTTGTTGTCGTGGATATGGTGTTGCAGCTTGTTCATGCGGATTCTCCTTTCGGCTCTGTTTCCAGATATTTTTGGTTGGGAAGGTAATACACACCCTTTGCACGATCTTCAGACCGGATTGCTTCTTTCTTGGCATCTATGCCGGCTTTTTTGGCCGCCTTGGTTTTCTGATAATAGGCATCCTGCCAGCCGCTTGCCTTGCGTCGAAGATAGGCTTCATGCCGTTTTTGACGCAGCCGTTCTTTTTCTTCCAAGGCGGCACGTTCCTCCTCTGACGGAGAATTGATCTCCTGCATCCCGAACTTGCCAACAAAATTGAAGTAGATCTCAATGGTCTGCGGGGAATTAGCCACGCCCTTGTAATCCCGTTCATGCACAAAGATTTTGTAGATGAACTGGTTCAGCATGACGGCATCCAGTTCTTCAAAGTTCTGGTATTTTTTCACCAGTGCAATAAACTTGTCCGCTGACTTCTGTTCCTGTTCGTATTCGTCCACTTTCTTTTGCAGGGAATCTATTTCCGCCTCAAGGGCTTCCTGTTCCTTGGTGTACTGGGCTTCCAGAATTTGATACCGCTTATCTGGGAGCTTTCCCAAAATGTTATCCTCATAGATTTTACAGAGCAGAGTTTCCAACTCATCCAGCCGCTTTTGGCAGGCAGTGAGCCGGGTCTTCTGACCCTTCATTTCGCTGGACTGCCGGTTCTCAATCTCAGACCTTACAATACAGGCAAATTCTTCTTCATCCTCTTTTGAGAACCGAACGATTTCCCGCAGCGTTTCCTGGATCAGTTTCATGACCGAATCAGCATTGACCCAGTGTCCACTGGCGCATTTACTGCCAACGGGGATTTTGCCATAACCAGAACAGGAAAAGTTTGCCGTGCGATTTCCATTTCCGGTGCGGTGAATGTACATCGGACTGCCGCAGTCTGCACAGTACAGCAAGCCGGCCAGGGGATGAACTTCCCCCCATCCGTCCGGGTAGCGCCGGATTCCGGCTCGCATCCGCTGCACCGTATCGTAGGTTTCCTGGTCGATGATCGGCTCATGGGTGTCCTTGATGATGTTCCATTGGTCCTGGTCAACGTAGTGGCTTTTCTTGTCCTTGAAGTGTTTCCGTGTTTTGAAATTGCAGGTGTGTCCCAGATAAGAGGGATTGGTCAGGATGTGGACGATGGTGGAACTACCCCACCGGTAGGGGGACTTGATTTCTCGCGTCTTCCATAGGCCAATCCCCAGCTTCTGGTGGTAGTAAGCCGGAATTTCAATGTGTTCGTTTGAGAGGATATTTGCAATTTGGTAGGGTCCTTTACCCTCCATAGCCATGCGATAGATTCGCTGTACAATCGGAGCCGCCACCGGGTCGATCACCCATTGGTTTTTATCCTGCTCCGATTTCAGGTACCCATAGGGTACAGAGCTGCTGGTATGCTTTCCAGCAAGGTTCTTTGCCTGAAATGCAGAGCGGATTTTCTTGCTGGTATCGCGGGCATACCACTCGTTCATAATATTTCGGAACGGAGTGAACTCATCGTCGCCTTTAAGGGTGTCCACGCTGTCATTCAGGGCAATCAGCCGAGTGTCGTGTTTCCGCAGCACCTCCATATAGGTGCCGACTTGCAGATAGTCACGGCCGAAACGGCTCATATCCTTCACAATGACCACGGAGATTCGGTCGGCTTTGACCTCGTCAATCATTTTCTGGAAACCAGGCCGGTCAAACCGGGTGCCGGAGATGCCATCGTCGGTGAAGTGAACACAGTTGGCAAAACCCTGCTGTTCCGCATAGTCCTCCAGGATGCGCTTCTGGTTTGAGATCGAGTTGGATTCGCCTTGCAGCTCATCGTCGTGGCTCAGGCGTTCGTAGAGCGCAGGATAGCGTTCGGATTTCCTTGCCACTAGGATCACGCTCCTTTCATCGTTGAATCGTTCATTTTAATATCTTCCAAACCGGTTTGAATCAAGCGATATTAAAATTCTGTCTGCATTCTATAACACCGGCAGCTAGCTTGTAAAGTTTGTACTGCCGCACGGCAAAGGATTTTGGCTTTTTCTTGCCCAAATCCTCAAACAGCAAGTCCACAGGGTTCTGGTATTCCTCGTCGTCCTCCAGCACTTGCATGGTGTTGAGCATTTCTAACAGTGTTGCAAAATTCTGCTCCTCCACCGGGGCTTCATAGTGCAGATAAGCGATCAGGGCAGTAAGCAAAAGACGCTCCGATTTTTCCCAGAATGGGTCCCCGCCGGACCCTTCACCCTTGGTGTTGGTCATCAGGGTTGTGACCAGTTTGAGAATGTCCTTTTCGCTGTGGACATAGGCGAAGGGGTTATAGTGCATGGACTTTTTGAAGTTGATGGTGTTCAGGATTTTCAGCTTGTAACCGTTTTTCAGAAGTGCGTTCCCGCACTCGACCACGATACTACCTTTCGGGTCAGTGACCACATAGGAACTATGACATTGTAAAAGGTTGGGTTTAAGCCAAAATCTCGTCTTGCCGCTGCCGGAGCCGCCCACCACCAGCACGTTTTTATTTCGGGCATTCTTGGGGTCAGGCGGACGGTTGGACATCATCAGACGTTCCGTTTTGGTCAGGATGATGTTGTCGGCAAACTTTGGAGCCATGAACGGCTCAATATCCTTGGGTGTACCCCACCGGGCAGAGCCGTACTCCATGCCGTGGCGGTACTTCTTGGCGTTTTTACCACGCAAATAAACTGCCAGCCGCAGCCCTGCGCCGCAGCACAAGCCCACCAGCAAATCCAGTGGCTGCAGGCTGGGCAGC
>SKEW01001986.1_pt1 | contig 10566 bp, 10 predicted proteins | sample 4841441 | NCBI WGS metagenome assembly SKEW01 (sample SAMN11008799, study PRJNA524170) | human gut metagenome | isolation source: fecal sample from pouch patient p41 | place: Israel: Tel-Aviv | reverse complement strand
AAGCAAGCTCTCTCTCGCTCGTTCGACTTGCATGTGTTAGGCGCGCCGCCAGCGTTCGTCCTGAGCCAGGATCAAACTCTTTATAAATGATATTTATCACTTTAAAGTGTTAAATCTTGTTCGCTCAGCACGCAATCGCTTGCGTCCTGTGTGAATTACTTTTGGAATTGTTTTTAGTGTTTTTCCAAACACTTAAAAGGTTCCTTACAAGTTTTTCGATATTGTTCAATTTTCAAGGTCCTGTGCGCCTCAGCCTTGCGGCTGAAAGCTTATTTATTTTATCACTTTCGTGATAAGCTGTCAAGCACTTTTTGAATTATTTTTGAGTTTCTTGTCGAAGCTCATCGATTCTTCACGTTAGGACGTTCCTTCTGAAGTGTTTCATTCTGTCGGATGTCCGCCTGACAGTAATGTATTTTAGCACAGCCTTTTGCAAAAAGCAAGCATTTTCTTCATATTTTTCGCAAAAATCCGGCTTTTGGCTTTTTGCCCAGTTTTTTCCTTTTAATCTGGAAAGTATGACATCTAATCTTCTAAAAGTCGGCGGCGCAGCTGTACCAGTATCTTGCGTTCCCGCCGGGAAATCTGCACCTGTGTGGTATGCAGCACCTTTGCAGTTTCACTCTGGGTCTTGTTGCCATAAAACCGCAGGCGGATCAATTGCCTGTCCTGTTCCGGCAAAGCGTGAAGCACCTCTTCCAGACTGATACGTTCTGCCAATGCTTCTTCCGGGGATTCTACTGGAATATCCATCTGCCGGTCCTCTTCTTCATTTTCCGGGGTCAGGCTCATGGCAGGCTGTGCCGCCTGAATGGCAAGTGTGATGTTCTCTGTAGGTTCATTCAATTCTTCCGCCAGCTGAGAAAGGGTCGGCTCCGTACCGCACACTTTCATGTGATGCTCCCGTGCCGCCTGTACGCGCATTCCTAATTCTTTTAAGGAGCGGCTCACCTTGACTGTGCCGCTGTCCCGGAACAGCTTTTTGATCTCGCCTAAAATTACCGGCACTGCATAGGTAGAAAAGCATACGCCGCGGCTCTCATCAAAATTATCGCAGGCTTTTACAAGTCCCATGCATCCGGCACTGTACAGGTCATCGTACTCTATGCCCCGCCCGCGGAAGCGCCCGGCGCAGGCGTGCACCAGCCCCAGATTCTGCTCAATGAATGCGTCCCGCCGGGTCTTATCCGATACCATGCTCCTGCCTGCCTTTCCTGTTATGTATCATTCTCTCTGGGCCAGACGCTTGATGAGCAGCACCTTTGTACCCTTGCCGGGCTTTGAGATGACCTTGACCTTATCCATAAAGCTCTGCATCACCGCAAAGCCCAGCCCGGAGCGTTCCTCCGGGTTTCCGGTGGTGAACAGCGGTTCCATGGCCTGCGGGATATCCGGGATGCCGATGCCCTTATCTGCAACCGTGATGTGCACCTCCCGCCCGGGATAGACTGCAATGCTCATGGTCACCGGCCCGATGTGGTCCGGGTAGGCATGGACGATGCAGTTGGTCACCGCCTCAGACACTGCCGTTTTGATATCGGCCAGCTGCGGCACGGTGGGGTCGTACCGGGCAAGAAAGGCCGCTGCTGCGCCCCGGGCGTAGCTTTCGTTCACGCTGAGGGAATCAAACTGGATCTTTGTTGTGTTTTCCGCTTTCATGGTTTATTCCTCCTTCTGTCCTGCATCCGTGCAGGGGATGCGCGCCAGCTGCAGCACCTTTGCCAGCTGGGACGGTGTGTGCTGCACCCGCAGTGCCGTGCCCAGTGTGCGGGCAATGCGCTGCCGCCCCAGGATCAGCCCTACACCGGATGAATCCATAAATCCGACCCCGCCAAAATCCAGGATCATGGTCTGCGGGGCACGGCTGACCAGTGCATCATCCAGCTGGATGCGCAGGCTTTGCGCCGCATCGTGATCGATCTCGCCCGCAAGGTAGGCATAAAGCACATCGCCCGCCGGGCTGAAGCTTACCGTTGCCATGGTTTGTCCATCTCCTTTGCCAAAAATAAAAAGATCCCGTACACATGGTTTCAGTGTACGGGATCTTTCGTTTATTTTTTAGGGAAGCGTGTCGGCGCAGCTGTTCACCAGCAGTTCGGCCGCTTCCAGCGCGGCAGCTTCACCGCCGCAGACCAGCAGGCCGCGGCGGGTGTTGGCATGAGCCAACTCCACAGCTTCGGCAATGCTGGTGCACATCTCGGCATCAAAATGATACTTTGCCTTTTCGGTCAAACGGGCCGTCATCTCGTCATCGCCGCCTGCCGGGGTGACAAGATACACCTTATCAAAGGGGTTCTCACTCATGCCGGGCATGGTGGACTTATCCTTTTTCTGCTCTTCAGGGGTCAGGCCGGTCTCCAGTGCGGAGAAGAACGCTTCGGCTCCCTCCTCCTCTGCCAGACCGATGATGGCGCTCATATGGCGCACCTTGGCCATGTTGAGCACACGCAGCAAGGCTGCTGCCTGCTGCGGGGTGCGGCAGGCATCCAGAATGATGAGTGGGCGCTGCGAGATGACCCGGATGCTGCTGCGGTTCTCCACCGCAGCCAGACCTTCCAGAATGGCATCGTCGGTAATATCAAAGCCCTTGCGGCACAGCGCCAGCGAAAGCTCCACAGCCATGGCAGCGCTGCCCGCCGCATGACGGCCCAGAAAAGCCAGCGGCACGGTATATCCGCCGTAGTCCACCTTGCTGGCAAACTTTTCTGCCTCCAGAAAGGTGATATCCTCCGGGTCCGGCACCACCAGCTCGCAGCCGCACTTGCCTGCGGCCACGATCAGCTCGCTGAGCACAGACTTGGGCTGCTCCGGCGCGGTGACGCAGATGCTTTCCTTGCGCATGACACCTGCTGCCAGAGCCGCAAGGCGCTCCACCGAGCGGCTCACACCGTCCGGGCCGACCGAGGTGACGGCGCACACCGGCATGCCGGGCAGCGCTTCCGCAAGGCCCGCATCCGGCAGTTCCACCACGGCCAGCGTGCAGCCCGCTGCGCCAAAGCAGTTGGCCGCAGCAGCCAGCTCCGCTGCATCCTGCGGCAGGGCTTCGGCTGCGGAAAGGGCATCCGCAGTCAGAGCCAGCAGGCCCTCGTCCACCGGGGCATCATCGATGCAGATGCGCTCCGACAGCGGGCGGCACCCGGCATGGTACAGGCCGGCATGGATTCCCTGTGCGTGCAGGATGGCCGCCAGCAGACGGGCCGTCACGGTCTTGCCTGCCGTGCCTGCCACGCCCACGAACTGCACCTTCTGCACCGGCGCGGTGAACGCGGCGCGCAGCTGTTCGGTGGAGGCAAAACCGTCCGGCAGGGCGGCAAAATACTGATTTGCCTGTTCGATGGTCATTGGTTACTCCTTATTACGATGGTTGAACAACAATCTGCACAGCGCCATGAGCACCAGCGCCGTAAGGATGCCCGCCAGAACACCGGCTGAATCCAGCCACACATCGGTGACCTGACTGCTGCGTCCGGGCGAAAAGATCTGGATAGTCTCATCGGTCAGCGCAGTGAGCACGCCGCCCAGCATGGGCACGCTGATGTGCCAGATATACTGCCGGGTATACACCCGCATACACAGCATGAGCAGAAAGCCCTCCAGCATATACTCGCAGAAGTGTGCCAGCTTGCGCACGATGTGGTCGGTCAGATGGTTCGCCGCGCCGGGCATTCCCAGACGGGTGAACACCTTTTTCATCAGGAGCAATACTCGTCCGCTTGCCGATTCCGAGACGTCACCGATCTGCATGGAGTTGGAGAAGATGAATACGATGCAGGCGATAAGCGCAAAGGTAAAGATGACTCGTGCCGCAATGAGCCAGGGAGAAGTTTTTTGCATATCAGGATCCGTTTCCCGCATCAGCCCAGAGCCTTGATGCTCTGCTCAATGTTGGCAAGCTTGTCCTGGCTCTTGGCGTGCTTATTGCGGATGTCCTCCACCAGAGCGGCGGGAGCGCGCTCGACGAACTTGGGGTTGTTGAGCTGGTTCTCGAACATGGCCAGTTCCTTCTCGGCCTTGGCCTTTTCCTTGTTCAGACGGGCCAGCTCCTTGTCGCGGTCGATGAGCTCCATCATGGGGATGAAGCCGCGGGCGGCGTGGGTGGACACCTGCACCATGCCGTCGGTGCTGCCCTCATACTTTTCGGTGAAGGTCACATCGGTGGCGAAGGCGAACTTTGCCAGATAGATCTCGGCGCTCTGGAAGGGAGCCGGGTCAGCCGTCTCGATGATCATGCTGGTCTTCTTGGCGGGGTGGACGTTCATCTCGGTGCGCATGGTACGCACAGCCTTGATGTAGTCCATCACCTTTTCAAAAGCTTCCTCTTCGTCGGCCCAGTTGTGAGCTTCGTCAAAGGTGGGCCAGCTCTGGGTCATGATGGTCTCGGCAGAACCGGGCAGAGCCTGATACAGCTCCTCGGTGATGAAGGGCATAAAGGGATGCAGCAGCTTGAGGGCCTTGTCCAGCACATACACCAGCACACGGCGGGCGGTGTCGGCCTGCTCGGCATCGCCGGAGTTCAGGCGGGGCTTTGCGATCTCGATGAACCAGTCACAGTAGACATCCCAGATAAAGCTGTTGATCTTGGCGGCGGCCAGACCCATCTCGTAGTGGTCGAGGTTGTCGGTCATGGCACCGGCCACCTGATTCAGCTTGGTGAGCACCCACTTGTCGCTCATATCCAGCTTGTCCTCACTGGGCAGGCCCGGGGTAAAGTCCTCGGGCAGGTTCATCAGCACAAAGCGGGTAGCATTCCACAGCTTATTGGCAAAGTTGCGGGCAGCCTCCACCTTCTTTTCGATATAACGCATGTCGTTGCCCGGGGTGGAGCCATCCACCAGCATAAAGCGCAGGGCGTCTGCACCGTACTGGGCAATGACTTCCAGCGGGTCAATGCCGTTGCCCAGACTCTTGGACATCTTGCGGCCCTGACTGTCGCGCACGATACCGTGGATGCAGACCGTGCTGAAGGGTGCCTTGCCGGTGTAAGCCAGACCGGAGAAGATCATGCGGCTGACCCAGAAGCCGATGATGTCGTAGCCGGTAACGAGGGTGTTGGTGGGGTAGAAATACTTGAGGTCTTCGCTCTCTTCATTGGGCCAGCCCAGTGTGCTGAAGGGCCACAGAGCGGAGGAGAACCAGGTATCCAGCGTATCGGGGTCCTGCGTGAGCTTTGCGCTGCCGCACTTGGGGCAGGTGCAGGGAGCGGACTTTGCCACCACGGTCTCGCCGCAGTCGTCGCAGTACCATGCCGGGATCTGATGGCCCCACCACAGCTGACGGCTGATGCACCAGTCGCGGGTGTTCTTCATCCAGTTCATATAGTTCTTGGTGAAGCGCTCGGGCACGAACTTGATCTCGCCCTTCTCCACGCTCTCGATGGCGGGCTTTGCCAGCGGCTCCATCTTGACGAACCACTGCTTGGACACCATGGGCTCGATGGTGGAGTGGCAGCGGTAGCAGGTGCCGACTTCGTGCTTCAGAGGCTCGATCTCCTTCAGGAAGCCGCCCTCCTTCAGGTCAGCGAGGATGGCCTTGCGGGCCTCGAGGGTGGTCATGCCGGCATACTTGCCGCAGTCCAGCACATGAGGCTCGTTGACGGTGTTCTTGCCCGCGGCAAACAGAGCGTCGGCAGCAGCCTTGTCGGCAGCACCGGTCATGTGGCCATCGTAGGTGAACACGCGCACGATGGGCAGGTCATGGCGCAGGCCGACCTCAAAGTCGTTGGGGTCGTGGGCGGGGGTGATCTTCACGACACCGGTGCCCTTGGTCATGTCGGCGTGCTCGTCGCAGACGATGGGGATCTCCTTGTTCAGCAGGGGCAGCACCACATGGCAGCCGTGCAGATGGGCATAGCGGGGGTCCTCGCCGTTGATGGCAACAGCGGTATCGCCCAGCATGGTCTCGGGGCGGGTGGTAGCCAGCTCCAGCATCTCGCCGGTCTCCTTGACCGGGTACAGCAGGTGCCAGAAGCTGCCGTCCTTTTCCTCGTACTCCACCTCGGCATCAGAAATGGAGGTGTTGCAGTGGGGGCACCAGTTGACCATGCGGTTGCCGCGGTAGATGAGGCCCTTGTCGTACAGGCGGACAAACACTTCCTTGACAGCCTCGGAGCAGCCCTCGTCCATAGTAAAGCGCTCACGATCCCAGTCGCAGCTGCTGCCCAGCTTCTTCAGCTGGCTGACGATGCGGTTGCCGTACTTGGTCTTCCATGCCCATGCACGGTCCAGAAAACCATCACGGCCCACCATCTCCTTGGTCAGGCCCTCGGCACGCATGGCCTCCACCACCTTGGCTTCGGTAGCGATGGATGCATGATCGGTACCGGGCACCCACAGGGCGGCATAGCCCTGCATCCGCTTGGTGCGGATGAGGATGTCCTGCATGGTGTTATCCACCGCATGGCCCATGTGCAGCTGACCGGTGACGTTCGGGGGCGGCATGACGATGGTGTAGGGTTTCTTGTCGGGGTCTGCCTTCGTGTGGAAGTAGCCGCCGTCCAGCCAGAACTGGTAGATGCGGTCTTCCACCTGGCTGGGATCATACTGTTTTGCAAGTTCTTTCATAGGGTCCTCCCAGTAAAAAATGATGAAGTGGGACGAAAAAAGCCGTCCCACGGAACGTTCCATGGGACGGCTGTAATAACCGCGGTACCACCCAAATTGCGCAGAGCATCCTGCGCCCCTTGATGCCCCGGTAACGTGGGACAGCTCCGAGAGCGGCTTGCTCTTCAGCTCACCGCTCCTGCTCCAAAGTGACAGCACACCGCCGGGCCATACCGGGTTTTCAGCAGCCCCCGGCTCTCTGGATGGCAAAAGCGATGCACACTCTTCTTCAACGCATTTATAAAAAGAATATAGCGTTTTTTGTGCGATTTGTCAATTACTTTTTCTTCAAAAGAATTTATCCCGATGCATCTTACGGTTTGGGCCTTATTCGTGAAAGCGCGTTTGGAGTGGCCCGCAGGCCACGACAAACGCAAATATAAAAAATATTTTTTCCGCTATCAATGGCCAGTGCAAACGCATCGGCCATTTTCAATCCGCGATCCCTTCATCCTTCAGCCTTGCAATGAGCCGCTCCATCAGGGCGATGCGGTTGAAGGGGGTCATCAGGTAAAAGCCGTCTGCATAGGGCGCTGCAGCCTGCGCGGCCTTCACCGAGACTTCCAACCCCAGCTCTTCGCCCTGCGCACGGTCCAGCCCGGCAAAACGCTCGATGATCTCAGCATCCACATGGATGCCGTTGACCTCGTTCTCCATAAAGATGGCGTTGCGCTGGCTCACCACCGGCATGATGCCGGCCAGAATTTTCGCCTTTTCGCCCAGCGTTTCGCGGGTTTTTTTCAGGTTCACCACCGCCTGTGCGGAGAGCACCGGCTGGGTAAGGAAGCCGCTCATGCCATTTTGCAGCTTTTCCTGTGCGCGGCGCAGCTCCACATCAAAGTTGCGGGCGTTCAGGTTCAGCGCACCGAACACGGTGAGGGGCGAGGGCATCTCCCGGCCCTCCCCTGCCAGCGAGACGATGTACTGCGCCAGCTTGCGGGAGTTGAACTGGTACACATTTTTCACTTCGTCCCGCTCCGCGGTGGGGATGGGGTCGCCGGTGATGGCCAGCACCTCCCGCACGCCCTCGGCGTACAGGCCCAGCAGCAGGGCCTTTGTGGCGTTCAGATTGCGGTCGCGGCAGGTCATGTGGGGCAGCACGTTCAGCCCCAGCTCCCGGTGCACCCGGCAGGCCACCAGCGAAGAATCCATCCGTGCCCGGGCAATGGGACAGTCCGCAATGGTCAAAAGGTCTGCACCAGCAGCCTGCAGGCGGCGTGCACCGTCCAGATAGCCGGTCAGGTCGGCATCCTTGGGGCTGTCCAGCTCAATGGCGATCACCTTTTTGCCCGTGTTCAGCTTGCGCAGAAAGGCATCGTCTTTTTCCACCTCCGGCTTTGCGGCAGTGGAGACTGCTGCTGCCGGGGCTGCAGGCAGTGTTTCCGGCAAGGCATCCAGTGCCGCACGCAGGGCCGCAATGTGGGCAGGCGTAGTGCCGCAGCAGCCGCCCAGAATACGCACACCCTCGGCAGCAAGGCGGGCCAGCTCCCGTGCAAAATATTCCGGCCTGCCCTGATACTGCACCCGGGTGCGTGTGACCACCGGGTAGCCCGCGTTGGGCATCACTGCAAGCGGCAGCTTTGTCTCGCCAAGCTGCTGCACCAGCGCACGCATGGCACCGGGAGCAGAAACGCAGTTCAGGCCCACAGCATCCACTGCACCGCAGGCAGTCATGCTGCGCACAAGCTCTGCGCAGTGACGGCCCTCGCGGGTGTAGCCGTCCGGCAGCACTGCAAAGGACACCAGCACAAAGGCATCCGGCACTGCTTCTTTGATCTGCCGCGCGGCTTCGGCCACACCGGTATCGCTGCTCAGCGTCTCAAACAAAAAGTTCTTTGCACCCAATGCGGCAAACCGCTCGGCAAGGGCCGTATAGATCTGTGCCGCCGGGAGTGCCTCGGTGTCCGGGGCCGGGCCAAGATCGGCAAACACGGCAGCGCTGGTCTTTGCAGCGGCCTGTGCAGCCAGTTTCCAGCCTTCGTCCGCCATGGCCTCCCACATGGGGTTCTGCGCTGCTGCCATGCGCGGCAGGCCGAAGGTGTTGGTCTTGATGGCCTGTGCGCCTGCGGCCAGATATTCCGCATGGACCTTCTTCACGCCCTCGGGGTCAGTGAGGTTGGCCATTTCGCAGTCCGCGCCCGGTGCCGCTTTATAATAGGTACCCATGCCGCCGTCGAACAAAAGCGGCTTGTGGGCAAGATACTCTCGGATGTCCGTCATAGAAAGGTTCTCCTTTTTTATTTCTCTTGACTTTATAAAGAAATTCAGGTATAATTTTTGTATGAAAGTGAGGTGCTTTTGGATGCCCAAGATTCGTTCCAGCGCAGACCTGCGCAACAACTACAATGAGATCTCCACCTTCTGCCACGACTACGCCGAGCCGGTGTTCATCACCAAAAACGGCAAAGGCGACCTTGCCGTGATGAGCATCGAGACCTACGAGGCTCTGACCGCCCGGTTCGATTTGTACGCAAAATTGCAGGAAGGTCTGGATGACGTGGCGGCGGGAAGAACGCGCCCGCTGGATGAGTTCATGCAGGAACTGCAAAACAGAAGGAGTCTTCGATGAACTACGTTATCGATGTTGCCGCTTCTGCTCAGCGTGACCTTGCAGATGCCTTCGACTATATCGACCTGACCTTGAAAAATTCCTCTGCTGCCGACAAGCTGGTTGCCATCGCATGGAAGAAATTCCGTTCTCTCGACACCTTCCCACAGCGTTTTTCACTTGTGAATGACCCATTTCTTTCCTCTTCGGGAATCCGGCTCATTCCAGTTCAAAACTATCTTGCATTTTATAAAGTCGATTCTTCCACCCAGACCGTCCACATCCTCCGCTTCCTGTATGGTCACAGCGACTGGCAGGCTATCCTGCGGGCGGATGTTCTTCCAACCTGAGCATTCTCCCCGGCCCTCTGCCGGGGAGAATTTTTATGCAGTCATCTTCAGTTTAATGAAGTTTGCGCACTTGTCAAGCATTTTTGCCCCGAAGCAGCCCATTTTGCTTGCGCTGAAGCCGGTTTTGTGCTATTCTATGCATATTTACAATGGTTGGGAGGAATGTATCATGCGCCACGCCGGCACACAGGAAATCGAAACGCCGCGGCTGCTTCTGCGCCGCCTTATGCCGTCGGATGCCCCGATGATGTACGCAAACTGGGCCAACGACCCGGAGGTCACCCGCTGGCTGCGCTGGACGCCGCACAAGGATGTGGCCGAGACGCAGGAGCTGCTGAGCGCATGGGCGCTGCTCTATCCCAACGAAGACTACTACCAGTGGGCCATCGTGGAAAAGGCCACCGGACAGGTGTTTGGCAGCATCAGCGTCTTTACCTCCTCCAGTGTAGAGCCGGACCGGGACCCCTGGCCCGGCTTTGACCACAGCAACGGCGTGTGGGAGGTGGGCTACTGCATCGGCAGAGCATGGTGGGGCAAAGGCTGCACCACCGAGGCTCTGAACGCTCTGGTAGAATACTGGTTCAAGAATACAGACAGTAATTGGCTTGCCTGCTCCCACGCCGTGGAGAACCCCGCCAGCGGCAAGGTCATGATGAAAGCAGGCTTTGTCTACGACCACGAGGCTGTCTACCATAAATTCGACGGTACAGCGATACCCTGCAGGTGCTATGCCCTGACGCGGGAACACTACGAATCGCTATATTCTCCAAACGAATAACAGAAAGGAATCATTTTGAGCGAACTTTACGATATTTTAGTCGAAACTCCCCCGACGAAGGTCATCCTTCTCGCCCTCGACCAGGGCCTGTGGGACTGCGAGCGCAGCCTTGCCGAGCTGGCTGCGCTGTGCGAGGCCAACCACATGGAGGCCGTGGCCGAAGTCACCCAGAAGCGCCAGACCCCTGAGACCGGCATCGTGCTGGGCAGCGGCAAGCTGGAAGAAGCCGCTGCTGCCGCAGCAGAGCTGGGGGCCGAGTGCGCCGTCTTCGACGGTGAGCTGACCGGCAGC
>SKEW01001968.1_pt1 | contig 10631 bp, 8 predicted proteins | sample 4841441 | NCBI WGS metagenome assembly SKEW01 (sample SAMN11008799, study PRJNA524170) | human gut metagenome | isolation source: fecal sample from pouch patient p41 | place: Israel: Tel-Aviv | reverse complement strand
AACGGAATCTGATATTCCATCATAAGTTCCGACATTGCCCTTGCATCTATATTCGTCCGGTACAACACAGCTATATCTGTATAAGCAATACCTTTTTCCTGACATTCCTTTATTTTTCCCAGCACATATTCTGCCTCCTGCACAGGGTCTTTTACTTCCTGAACATGAACTGTTTCATCTGCTTTCTGAAACGCTTCGATCTTTTTTTTAAACCGGATTTTATTATTACCGATCACTCTTAAAGCACCATTGACAATATAAGCACTGCTGCGGTAATTAATATCCAAAAGTACCCTCTTGGCCTTTGGATAATCTTTCATAAATTCCATCATGATTCCCGGCTTTGCTCCACGAAATCCATATACCGACTGATCATCATCCCCCACCACAAACAGATTATTCTGCGGTTCAGCCAACATACGGACCACATCATACTGTGCCTGATTCACATCCTGGAACTCATCTACCAGAATATACCGGAATTTATCCTGCCATTTTTTCAAAATATCCGGATAATTAAAAAACAGGTCTCTGCACTGGATCAGCATATCCTCAAAATCAATCTTCCGGCATTTTTTCTTTTCTTCTTCGTAATCTTTGTATAGTGCACGGAATTTTTCTGTTGTATATTTTACCGGTTCATAGGCTTCAATAGCCATACAATTATTCTTTACATTTCCAATTTCTGCGGCCAGTTCCTGCAAATAGTCTTTTTCTTCATCCGTTTCCGGCTCCTGATCCCATCCGACTTTTGGCAGAAGAGTTCTTAACATCCGATATTTTTCTTCATCCGTAAGGAGATTCGATGGTTCCAGACGGTACGCCCATTTCAGGATTCCGTAATAGATTCCGTGAAACGTTCCGAATGTAACAGCATAAGAAGACGGACCACAGATCCGTCTGGTTCTTTCTTTCATCTCCTGGGCCGCATACTTAGTAAAGGTAATGACCAGAATTTCTTCTGGCCTTACCTTATACTTCATGATCAGATATTCTATTCTCTTTGCAATGGTTAGAGTTTTCCCCGATCCGGGGCCGGCGAGGACCATGCATGGTCCTTCATTATGGGCGACTGCCTCTGTCTGAGCATGATTTAAACTCATAGAATCCCCTTACTTGCTTAATAATTCAATTCCGTCTTTGATTCGTTTTACAGATTCTTCTTTTCCAAGAATCTCCATAATCTCTGTTGCTCCGCCCGGTGTACTCTGCTTTCCTGATACAGCGGTACGGATTGGCCACATTACATAACCGACTTTTACACCCTTCTCGTCAACATAACTCTTAAGAAGTGCAAACAGTGCATCATTACTATAGTCTTCCTGCGCTTCCAGAAGCGGAAGAACTTCTCTTAATACTTCCAGTGAATTTTCTTCATTGGTTTTCATCTTCTTATGGCAATACATTGCTGTATCATATTCCGGTACTGCTTCAAAAAAGTCGATCTGCTCTGCAATATCCGGGAAGATCTCGATTCGTGATTTTACCAACGCTGCGATTTTCTTCAGGTCATAATCTTTTGTAATAACTTTGCGGATATACCCTTCCGCTCTTTCATAGAACTTATCAAAATCCATAGCTTTGATATATTCACCGTTCATCCATTTTAATTTGCCAAGATCAAATACAGCCGGTGATTTATTCATGCGGTGGAAGTCAAATTCCTTTACCAGCTCTTCCAGTGAGAATATCTCCTGATTGCCTTCAGGCGACCAACCAAGCAGTGCTACATAATTAACAACTGCCTCTGTCACAAATCCCTGCTCGATCAGATCTTCATAAGAAGAATGTCCACAGCGTTTGCTGAGTTTCTTATGGTTTTCATCTGTGATCAGCGGGCAATGTACATATATCGGCACTTCCCATCCGAATGCTTCATAAATCTTGTTATATTTTGGTGCAGATGACAGATACTCATTACCACGTACAACATGTGTGATTCCCATCAGATGATCATCGACAACATTTGCGAAGTTGTAAGTCGGGTATCCATCTGATTTGATCAAAATCAGGTCATCGAGTTCTTCATTCGGAACTGTGATATCGCCATATATCTCATCGTGGAATGTAGTAGTTCCTTCTGTTGGCATGTTAAAACGGATTACATGCGGTTTTCCTGCTGCAAGGTTCGCTTCAATCTCTTCTTTACTTAAATGCAGACAATGTTTGTCATATACAACAATCTCTGTTCCGCCATCCTCGTCAGACACTTTGCTTTTCAAAGATTCCAGACGTTCTTTGTCACAAAAACAGTAGTAAGCATCCCCCTGTTCGATCAGCTGTTCTGCATATTTCAAATAAAGTCCCTGTGCATTCCGTTCACTCTGCACATACGGTCCTACTCCGCCATCTTTATCCGGACCCTCATCGTGAACCAGCCCGGTCTCTTTCAATGTACGATAAATGATATCCAGTGCACCCTCTACAAAACGTTCCTGGTCTGTATCTTCAATCCGGAGGATAAAATCTCCATCTTCATGTTTTGCGATCAAATAAGTATACAGCGCTGTCCTTAAGTTTCCTACATGCATTCTTCCTGTAGGACTTGGTGCAAATCTTGTTCTTACCTTACTCATAACTGTCATTATCTCCTGTTTCATTATTATTTTGAAATGTATGAAATCTATGTATTGCTACATACATTAGAACACTATCCGTCTCTACATTGTAGCACAAATCCAAGGCGGACAGCAACCTTTTATATCAGATCTTTCATCTATGTCTTTCACCCGGAAGATTTACCGGATCCCTCTTTCCATTTTTCTGTTGTTTTGCAATCTTTCTTTCAACCCAGTATTCTTTCTGGAACACTTCTCTCGGGACAGATACAATGCAGACAATTCCAAGCACAATCCCAAAAGCTACTTTTATTGCTCCGATCCCTTTCGCAGCAGCCATTGCAAACTGATTTGTCACCAGATAATACGCTGTAAAATAGATGCCAGCTCCCGGCACCAGTGTAATGATACCCGAAATCATAAAGATAGTGATCGGACATTTCAGGCGGACCGTCAGCATTCTCGCAACCAATACAGCACATACCGTTCCTACAAAGGACGCAGCTGCAACCGAACAATATACAGACGCAAACTTGTACATCATCCATCCCACCGATCCGGTGATTCCGCATCCGATATAGAACCTTCTCGGCACCTGAAACATAACCGCATATGCAAACGTCCCGATAAATGAACATGCCAGATTTCCTATAATTTTTATGATCATTATAAAATGCCTCCTAACACATGATGATATACCGACAATGCCGTTCCCACACCGATTGCAATATAGACAAATACCATAATCGCATCAATCATTTTAACTGTACCTGCAAGATAATCACTGTCCGCCAGATCACGGATCGCATTCACAAATGCAAGTCCGGGCACCAGCGGCATAATCCCGCCGGTCACGATCCCTTCCATCCTAAGTTCCCCTAAAAGCGGAATCTGCATTGCTGCCAAAGCCATAGAGGCAATAATGATCCCGCCTACAATGTGAACCAGGATCTTTGAAACACCGTGTTTTCCGGCAAAAAGTGACCATGAAAACACAACACAGCCGACAAAAAATGCCACAAATGCTTCCATTGATGTTCCGCCAAGCAGATAACCCAATCCACCGGCGCTTAATCCCGCCGCCGCTATCTGATAAGGAATACGCTTGACCGGCATCTTGTCGATCTTCTTTAACTTCTTTATTGCTTCTTCAATTCCGACATGTCCTGCTGCAATTTCCCTGGACAGATCATTTACTTCTGCTACGATCCCCAGATGCGTGGAGGAAAGCGGTACCTGTTTTACTTTTGTGTACAGCTTTTCTTTATCCGTTCCTGCACAGATAAACAATCCATGGCTCAAAGTAAACAGCTCCACATATTTCACCCCGAATCTACGGCAGATTCTCATCATCGTCTCTTCTACACGAAAGATCTCACCTCCGTTTTTCAAAAGCATTCTTCCCGCTTCCATTGCAAGATTAATTACACGTTTTGTGTCGATTTCCGACATCAGTTCCTTTTTCAGATATATCTCATCTTCATCTGTAAATCCACACTTTTCACAGAACTCCATGATGTCCCGGCATCGGTCTTTTTTCATATATCCCCAATCATACTGTGAGCAGTAATGTTCACAGATATAATGGATCATATACCGGCCATACCCCTTGCCACGGTCTTTTTCTATGGTTACAATATTTTTTATCTCACATTTCTTTTCTTCCGAAAATATAACCACACACAATGTACGGAGTTTTCCATGTTCTTCAAGTAAAAAAAGTTCACCTTTTTCCAATACTTTACGGATTCTGGATTCATCCGGATCTCCCATGCGAAGCAATTCTATATAATCTTCTTTGCCGTCTGTTACCTGTCGAATATTCATGCCTTTTCTTTCTGCTCCTTTTTGCTGTAAAGAACTCCATCTATGCTTTGATATGCCGGATTATCCGGTGCAACCTCTATATACATAAGATTTTCCAATTTTTCCAGGGCTCCGGGTTCAATCCATGTAATATTGGCCGGAATATAAATTTCTTCCACTCCCGTAATTCCAGTGAATGCTTCTGCTCTGATCCCCTTACATCTGTCGTCTGATGGCAATATAATAATCCCATCCTCGACAACCAGAGACGGATTCTCACAACGTTCGATCAAGCCATTTTCTCCTATGATAAATCCACCAAGTTCCAGCATTTCGCCCTGCTGTTCTTCTGTACTGCCCCTGTCCTCTTCACTGCTCTCAGCTGCAGACCCGGCAGCTGTTGTATCTGCCACAACAGGTGCAGCTCCCGCACTCTTTTCTGTTTTCAGGATCTCCGCTCCACCTTCCAAAGCAGATGTGTTCATTTCTTCTGCAGCAGGCAGCTTTGTATTCCGGCTGTCATCTTTTCCCGCATCAGCTGTTGGAATGGTCACATTCATAGCTGTTTCATTCGGTGTCGCAGCCTGAGCACACAAGCTTCCGGCTATATTCTTCGCGTTTGAAATGCACAATGCTTTTATTTCCACATATCCTTTTACAGTTTCCTGTCCGCAGCTTTTCATTGTACTGCCGGCTATCTTATACCCGTTCCGGCTTTGGATAAATCTTTCCCCTGCATATTCCAGCCTTGTCAGACACTGTAGCGCAACTACGATCACAAGTATCATTACAAGGTCTGTGTATCTGCAGCTTCTGACCCGGTATTGCTTTTCTGATGCTTCACCATTCATCATAGTCCTAATCTTTTCCATAGTATTTTCCATATATCCTCTTTATTCCCCCTAACACTTCCATATGTATTCATTATAAATCACATATACAAGAAAAGAAAGTGATGTTCCATTGTTCACTGAAACTCCACTTTCTTTTTCACATTTTTGTCTGTTACAGAATCTTATACATTGATTTCTGCTGTTACTCCAAGAATATCCTTATTTGCTTCCAGCACCGGATTCACAACGTTCTTCAGATATGCATCAACCTGAACCGGCGCACGTCCCACATATTTTGCAGGATCCATTGTCTTCTGCAGTTCTTCAAGCGAAAGGTTGAATGCAGGATCTGCGGCAATCAGTTCAAGAAGATTGTTGTCTAATCCTTTTTCTTTGACATTGCGTCCGGCTTCCATAGACAATTCACGGATTCTCTCATGAAGTTCCTGTCTGTCCCCACCTGCTTTTACAGCATCCATCATGATATTTTCTGTTGCCATGAACGGAAGTTCTGACATCAGTCTCTTTTCGATAACTTTCGGGTATACTACCAGTCCGTCTACAACATTCAGACACAGATCCAGGATACCATCAATTGCCAGAAATCCTTCAGGGACACTGAGACGTTTGTTCGCAGAATCATCAAGTGTTCTCTCAAACCATTGTGTTGCGGATGTGATTGCCGGGTTCATGGCATCTACCATCACATATCTGGAAAGTGAAGCAATTCTTTCACTTCTCATAGGGTTTCTCTTATATGCCATTGCAGAAGATCCAATCTGAGTCTTCTCAAATGGTTCTTCAATCTCTTTCAGATGCTGAAGGAGACGGATATCATTGGACATCTTATGTGCACTTGCCGCAATACCTGCAAGTACATTTACCACTCTGGTATCTACCTTACGTGAATAGGTCTGACCAGACACCGGATAACATGTCTCAAATCCCATCTTTTTGGCGATCATCGGATCGATCTTATCAATCGTCTCCTGATCTCCGTCAAAGAGTTCCAGGAAGCTTGCCTGTGTTCCGGTCGTTCCTTTTGATCCGAGAAGCTTTAAACTTCCTTTTACATATTCCAGGTCTTCCAGATCCATCATGAATTCCTGCATCCAGAGTGTTGCTCTCTTACCTACTGTTGTAGGCTGTGCAGGCTGAAAATGTGTAAATGCAAGTGTCGGAAGGTTCTTATGTGCATCTGCAAACTTTGCAAGTTCGGCAATCACATTGATCAGTTTCTTTCTGACAATTTCCAATGCTTCCGACATCAGAATAATATCTGTATTATCGCCTACATAGCATGAAGTTGCACCAAGATGAATGATTCCTTTTGCATTCGGACACTGTTTTCCATATGCATACACATGAGACATAACATCATGACGGACAACCTTTTCTCTTTCTTTTGCCACATCATAATTGATATCATCTGCATGTGCTTTTAATTCTTCAATCTGTTCTTCCGTAATATCCAGTCCCAGTTCTTTTTCCGTCTCAGCAAGTGCGATCCAGAGTTTTCTCCATGTACGGAATTTCTTATCCGGTGAGAAAATATACTGCATCTCTTTGCTTGCATATCTTTCTGAAAGTGGACTTGTATATCTGTCGTTACTCATACTAATAATCTCCTTCATCAATTCTTCCACCCGACTATTTTAACCTGTTTTCTATTCAAATGCCAGCGAAACATCTCTTCCAGGTACTTTCATCGGATAATTACCGGTGAAACATGCGTCACAATATGCCAGATCACCGACCATGTTTTTTAATTTATCAACTTCCATATAACCAAGCGAATCTGCCCCGATCATATCACGGATCTGTTCTGTTGTATGGGAATGTGCAATCAGTTGTTCATTCGAAGGCACATCTGTTCCGAAATAGCATGGATGCAGGAACGGTGGTGAACTGATCCTTACATGGACCTCTTTCGCTCCGGCCTTTTTGAGCATCTTGATAATGTTCGCACAGGTTGTTCCCCTTACAATAGAATCATCTACCATAACAATACGTTTTCCCTTTACAACCTCTTCGATCACGTTCAGCTTAATCTTCACACTGCTTTCCCGCTGACTCTGTTTTGGCTTGATAAATGTTCTTCCGACATAACTGTTCTTGTGGAATGCCATGCCATACGGAATTCCCGACTGTTCCGAATATCCTTTCGCCGCAACCAGCCCGGAATCCGGTACTCCGACAACCAGATCCGCATCAACCGGATAAGATTCTGCCAGAGCTTTCCCTGCAACAATTCTCGCATGATATACATTCACATCATCGATCACGCTGTCCATTCTTGCGAAATATATATATTCAAAAATACATCTTGCCTGCTTTTTGGGATCGATTGCCATAGTTTTATCTGATTTCATTCCATGTTTTGTAAAACTTACAATCTCTCCAGGCTCTACGTCTCTTACAAATTCTCCTCCGACGGCAGCAATCGCACAGCTCTCCGAAGCCAGGAAATAAGTATTATCTCTTTTTCCAATACAAAGAGGTTTCAATCCAAATGGATCTCTGGCACCGATCATCTTTCTCGGCGAACTGACAACCAGTGCATACGCCCCCTGTATCTTCTTCATCGCATTTTTTACCGCATCTTCTGCCTTCTCTACATTCAGACGTTCTCTGGCGATATGATATGCGATTACCTCCGAGTCAATCGTTGTCTGGAAAATAGCGCCTGTGTACTCCAGTTCATGGCGAAGTTCAATGGCATTTGTCAGATTGCCGTTATGTGCAATTGCAAGGATCCCTTTCACATAATTGATAACCAACGGCATCGCATTCTCAGCTCTGGAAGCACCTGCTGTCGAATATCTTACATGTCCGACACCAAGATTTCCCTTCAATTCCTGTAAAGACTCTTCATCGAACACTTCATTTACCAGTCCAAGTCCTTTCTTGGAATGTACTTTTCTTTCTCCATATGTATCCGTTACCGCAATACCACAGCTTTCCTGTCCTCTGTGCTGCAATGCAAAAAGTCCATAATAAACGGATGGTGCAACATCTCCGCCATCCATATCATAGGCTCCAAACACACCGCATTCTTCACCCAGTCCTGTTGTTACTTTTTCAAATTCACTCATAAATGCAGACTCCATTCTTTTCAAATTTTTCATTTGTCAAAACTGTCTTTAAAAAGCATTTTGCTATATCAGTATAATACAAGGCAAACGGAAAAGCAATATTTCCATCTACCTTGTATTCCTGCTGATACATTATTTATAACGCGTCGTTTAATAAGCGCAGCTTATAAATTTGCTCTATTCATTAGTTTTCCCGCGGTTAATCATTGAATTTTCCGAGAAATTCTTTCATTCTTTCATTAGATGAATCGAACACTTCTTCCGGAGTTCCTTCTACTGCGATCACACCTCCATCCATGAAGATTACATGATCCGATACGTTTCTCGCAAAATTCATCTCATGCGTAACAATCACCATCGTCATATGCTCCATCGCAAGTTCCCTGATAACTTTCAGGATCTCTGCAGTCAGTTCCGGATCCAGCGCGGACGTCGGCTCATCAAAAAACAGAATATCCGGATGCAGTGCAAGTGCTCTCGCGATTGATACACGCTGCTGCTGTCCTCCCGACAACTGACAAGGATATGCATCTTCCTTGTCGGCAAGTCCCATCTTCTTCAAAAGTTCTCTCGCTTCTTTATAGACTTCTTCTTTCTTTCTCTTCTGTACTTTCAGCGGTGCATCAGTGATATTCTTCATCACCGAATAATGCGGAAACAAATTAAAATTCTGAAACACCAGTCCAAAGGTTCCGGAATAATGGATTTCCCCTGCATCCGCAGTCTCAAGCCCCGTTGCACATCGAAGAAGGGTTGATTTTCCCGAGCCGGAAGGACCGATGATACCAAGGACTTCTCCCTTTTCCACCTTCAGAGAAATGTCTTTCAGAACTTCGACTCCGTTAAAACTTTTTTTGATATTTTTCATTTCAAGCAGACTCATGATCTATTCCTCCTAGTGGTAATAATTCAACTTTTCTTCAATCTTTTCCATAATCATCGCAACAAGCAAATTAAATACATAATAGAAGATACCTGCTGCAATATACGGAACCATGGAAGTCTGTGCCGCCGCAATCTGTTTTGCCATTGTAAACATCTCCGTTACAGCCAGCACAAATGCCAGTGAAGTGTCCTTTACCAGCGTGATGATCTCATTGGTCACTGCCGGCAGAATATGCTTACATACCTGAGGAAATACGATCCGGAAAAATGTCTGGCTTTTGGAATATCCCAGTACCTTTGCCGCTTCATACTGTCCTACCGGAATTGCCTCAATCCCGCCTCTGTATATCTCAGCAAAATATGCCGCATAATTAATTGCAAAACCGATCAGCACCGCAGTCATACGGTATCCTGTGGAAATGCGCATTCCAAACAGATAATATGGTCCGAAATACACTACCATCAACTGAAGCATCAGCGGGGTTCCTCTCATAATCGATATGTATAATTTTGATATCCATCTGACCGGTGCAATCTTCGACATTCTCCCGAATGCAACCACTAGTCCAAGCGGCAGTGAAAAAAGTAATGTCAGAATAAATATCTCTGCCGAGATCCACATTCCTCCGCCAAGTTCTCTTATCAGTGTTCCTATCTCCATCTATAATGTCCTCCAGTTTTTTCACGCTTCTTCCGAATGAATGGCGAGCCAAAAGGGACCAATCCCCTCCGGGGTTGGCCCCTTCATTTTACTTGCTGTTCTTTCCTATGCAAAGAGCTCCCGGAACTCCGTAATCTGCATATTTTTCTGCAATTTTATCAACCGTTCCGTCTTCGGCCATCTCATCCAGTGTCTTCTGAACTTTATCTTTCAGCTCTGTGTTTCCTTTTTTGAATCCGACTGCATACTGTTCAGATGAAATTTCTTTGTCTAGGATCTTGTAATCATCCGGATTTTTCCTTGAATTCACCTGATAGTTTGCAACTCCGATGTCCATAGCGATTGCATCACATGCACCGGATTCCAGATCCATGAATGCTGTATTGTATTCTGCAACCTGATTAAGATCTGCGAAGGTTGCCGCCAGGTCCTTCTGATCTCCTTCCAGAGCCGCAAGTGCAGAAGAGTCTGTCTGTACTTCTACATGTTTTCCTTTCAGCCCCGAAAAGTCATCAATACCCGAATCACTTCTGACTACCACAACCTGCTTGTTGTCAATATATGGATCTGACCATGTATAATCATCTTCACGGCCATTCATAGTGAATCCATTCCAGATACAGTCAATTGTTTCCGAATTTAGTTCCGCATCCTTAGAATCCCAGTCTATCGGCTGTTTTACCAGTTTCCAATCATTTCTATCACATACTTCCTGTGCAAGATCAAGATCGAATCCTACATATTCTCCGCTATCATCTTTATAACCATACGGAGGGAAAGAAGCATCAAACCC
>SKEW01001963.1_pt1 | contig 10662 bp, 8 predicted proteins | sample 4841441 | NCBI WGS metagenome assembly SKEW01 (sample SAMN11008799, study PRJNA524170) | human gut metagenome | isolation source: fecal sample from pouch patient p41 | place: Israel: Tel-Aviv | reverse complement strand
CTTATGGAAATGGGAGCACAGCACTTCGGTTTTACATTTGCGCGTTCTCTGGAAGCTGCTACGGGAGGCTCTGTTACGATCTCTATGCTTCTCTACTCCGGATTTGCTGCTCCGCTGATCGAGGAATTCATTTTCCGCGGTGCTGTTTTAAAGACATTGGAGCCTTTCGGCAAGTGGTTCGCACTTTTGGCCTCCTCACTTGCCTTTGCTCTCATGCACGGAAATTTTGCACAGATTCCTTTTGCAATGGCTGCCGGACTGATCCTTGGATATATCGCTATGGAATACTCGATCTGGTACAGTCTCCTTTTGCATATTTCCAACAATCTGATCCTGGGAGATGTTCTGCCCCGTATTGCAGGCATAATGCCTGGCAACAGCGGAAATATCCTGTACAATGTGATCACCAATCTGCTCGTCATCCTTGGAATTGTGCTCCTGCTTCGAAAATACCGCTCCATTCCCCGCATCTGCAGCAGCGAGTCTCACAATACGGGGAAACTGTTATTTTTATATTTTACTTCCGTTTTTGGAATTTTATTTACACTGTCCTGTATCTGGAGCGGATTTGCCGGAATCAGTCCGCTGTAGGCCTGCTGCCGGCAGAAATGTCCGGCTATACACCGCACAGCCGGCAGACACTGCACCTGTGATGAGAAAAATCCAGGCCTCCGCTCCTGTCATTATTTCAAACACCACTCCATACAGAATCTGTCCCACAGGCTGCGCACAAGTGGCAAGTGCAATCACCCATGCCACCACTTTCCCCACCAGTTCCGGCGGTGTCTCCGTCTGAATGCAGGACATCGTCTGTATGGTATAAAGCGAAGCACAGCACATGACCGCAAATCCACAGATTCCCAGAATGATATACGCGATTTCATCACTTTTCACCAAAAGCAGCGCCATTCCCATCGGACACAAGGAAAGCGCAGCTGTCAGAAGAAACTTCCAACTGCTCTGAATTTTCAATCTGTCAGAGCATGTTCCTGCCAGGATTCCGCCCGCCAGTCCTCCGACTGCCAGAATTGCCTGCATAAATCCATACATCTCTGAATTATTATTTCCCGCAAACTGAAATCTCTGGGTGATGATCACCGGAATTCCTACCATGATCAAAGAGGAAAGAAATAAATTGATCACCCCACAGCAGATTGTCATTTTCCCAAGTTCCGGTTTTGTCTTCGTAATATAAGTAATACTCTCTTTCCAGTCGGAACGTACCGTACTCCATAACCCGGTCTTTTCCGCCTGTTTTACATATGGAATATGGATGAAAATTTCCATCACTGCAGACACTACAAAACAGATCATACACACTGCCATAACCGGCATAATTCCCCATGTATGATATACAACTCCGCCAAGTGCCGGACCGAGAAGCCCTGACAAAGAAGAAACCATATTGATCCATGCATTCGCCGACATAACAGCTTCCCGTTTTACCAAAAGCGGAATACTGGACTGCACCGCCGGCTGATATGCCCCGGAAATTCCATATAACAAAAAGAGCATTACAAAGACAAGCGCGACCAGATCCATCTTCTCATACAACAGCAGAAAAACTGTGATCAGCCCTGCCGTAAAAAAATCCAGTACAACCATAATATTTCTCTTATTGATCCGGTCAGCGATCATCCCTCCGATCGGTGTCATTACGATCAACGGCAAAAACGCGATTCCTGTAATACTTCCATATAGCGCAGCGGATCCCGTCACATTCAGCAGATGCAAAGGGAGTGCAAACCGGATCACAGCATTTCCAAACAGGGAAATGATCTGTCCTGCCAGTACCATCAAAAAATCTTTTCCAAACTTTTTTTGTTCCATACTTCCTCCTTTTTCATACCAACCGTTGGTATGTATTAGTTTGAAAAGAAACTGCTCTGCATAACAGAACAGTCTTTTTTCTATTCTTTCTTGTGTGTCTCATAAATATCGCAATATGTCTCCAGCCGCTGTATCATGCTGTCATCAATCACATCCAGGCCATAATTCAACAATAACTTTTGCAGAAACCTCATCCTTGCAATGGTATCCTGCCGGCTTCCCTGATAGATCAGCGGATTGATCCAGACCGCACCAAGCAGGATCAGCACTTCTGCAAGTTCCTTCGGAGAATCTGTCTGAATCGAACCATCCGCAATTCCCTCTTCCAGAATAGGGCGGAAAATATCCGGAGCTTCCTTCTGCACGGACTCCTGAAAATATTTTACCAGAAGCTGCGGATTTTTCAGCATATCCGGTCCTGCCGTAAACATATCCTCCTGACGATCTGAAAAAATGGAAGCCTGAAACAACGCTCTGATTTTTTCCTTTCCGTTTAAATCTCTGCGCTGACGAATCTTCTGCATCTGTGCCGTAGAATCTGTATAAAGCTCCTCCGCCACTGCATACATGATCTCCTCTTTCGACTTAAAATGATGATAAATCGCTCCTTTACTCAGTCCTCCAAGATGATCGATAATGTCCTGAATGGATGTATGTTCATATCCTTTTTCAATAAATAATCTTCCGGCTGTCTCTATGATCCGGTTTCTTGTCTCTTCCGGATATTTATTTCTTGCCATAATTGCCTCCACGATCGCTTTTGTACTGCTTACTATAGTATGATTTGATTATACATACCATTGGTATGTATTGTCAATATCATATTTTCATTTTCTTTAGTAACTCTACCACATACCGCTGAGCTTTTTCCCCGTATAAAAAGACATCGTACAGATTTCCGTTCTGACTTTCCCTCTCTTCTGCCCGGATGCCCAGCGCTTCTCCTTTTTCTGTCAGAAAGGTTCTGCTGTATCCGTTCCAGAACTTCTGCTCCAGATACCCTTCTGCCAGAAGTTCCTCAGTAATGGATTTGATCGTCAGACGCTTCATCGTCTTTTCATCCCGCAGTGCGTTGATAGATGCCACGAATTCGCTGATTGTCGTCTCCGTGACAAAAGCGATCTGCTGTTCCATTTCCTCTGTCAGATGAAATGCCTCTTTTCTTCCTTTTTTTGCCCGCTCTGTCAGCGGAATCTCTGAAGCACCATAGTTCGTTTCCTCGGCTCCGTATGCCGCCTTATCTCCATTCGTAATATCACGAATGCAGTATAAAAACGCCTCCCCATACTGTTCCAGTTTTCTGGCGCCCATCCCGTTAGCTGTCAGCATTTCTTCTTTTGTGAGAGGGATTTTCACGCACATATCATGAAGCGTCTTATCAGATGCCACCATATACGGCGGAATGGATTTTTCTTTTGCCAGTTCGCTGCGCAGCTTTCGGAGTTCTTCAAACAGATGCTGCGCTTTTTCACTCAGGTCTCCCAGTCCTTTCACACCTCGCCTTGCAGATGTTTTCTGTACTTCCGCTTTTCTGTATGCGATCACAAACGGATCCGTCCCTTGAAGCAATTCTTCTGATGTATCTGTGAGCTTCAGTAATGCGTATTTATCTTTTGTCTGGCACAGATAGCCTCGCTCCAGCATCGCCTGAATGATCTCTTTGATGCGTTCCTGTCCGATTTTGCTTTGTTTTCCATAACAAAGATTGTCGTTCATCCGGTAATTTCGGATTTTTGCAGTATTTTCGCCGAGCAGCGTGCCTGCTATCATGTTCACCCCGAATCTCTGCCCGGACTCACGGACGCATTCAATCACATCTGCTGCCGCTTCTGTTGCATCCATCTCTTCCAGTTCCTCCAGACAGTTGGAGCAGTTTCCACAGAGCTCTTTTGCCTGTTCCCCAAAATAACCGAGAATATAATTTCGCAGGCATCCCGTAGTCGTACAGTAGGTTGTCATCTTCTGAAGCCGCTCCCGATCCTGCACCTGGATATTCTGCATCTCTTCCGCTGTGTATTCTCCATAGTTTTCCTTGCTTTCCAGCAGAAACTGATTGATAACGACGTCCTGAGGCGAATAGTAAATGATGCATTCTGACGGCTCCGAATCCCGTCCGGCTCTTCCCGCTTCCTGATAATAATTTTCCAGACTTTGGGGCATATTGTAATGCAGGACATACCGGACATTGGACTTATCGATCCCCATTCCAAACGCATTGGTTGCGATCATCACCTGGATCCGATCGTAAATAAAATCCTCCTGACTGCTCTTTCTTGCCTCATTGCCCATTCCCGCGTGATATCTGCCCACTGAAAATCCCGCACTTTCCAGAAACAGGTAAAGTTCATCCACATTCTTTCTTGTGGCACAGTAAATAATTCCGCTTTCATCCGAATGTTTTTCCAGATACTCCCGGATTCTTTCTTTTTTCTCTTTTGTTCTCTGCACCTCAAAATACAGATTTTCCCGGTCAAATCCTGTCACTGCCACATAAGGATTCTGCAGCTTCAGTACTTCCCGGATGTCTGTCTGTACACGCTTTGTTGCCGTGGCAGTAAAGGCTGTCACGATCGGACGGACAGGAAGCTGGCGGATAAATGAAACAATCCGCACATAACTCGGTCTGAAATCCTGTCCCCACTGAGAAATACAGTGTGCCTCGTCAATCGTCACCATAGAGATTTCGGCATGACAGGCAAAGTCGAGAAACCTTGGAGTCTCCAGACGCTCCGGCGCCACATAGACGATTTTGTATCGTCCCGCTTTTGCAAATTCCAAAGCCTTTGCAACCTGGTTTTCTGTCAGCGAACTGTTGATATACGCCGCATGGATCCCTGCTTCGTTCAATGCTTTTACCTGATCCATCATCAGAGAAATTAACGGTGAGATTACAATGGTGATCCCCGAAAGCATCAGCGCCGGAACTTGATAGCAAAGAGATTTTCCTGCCCCGGTCGGCATGATGGCAAGCGCATCTCTTCCGCCTAAAATCTGATCGATGATCTCCTCCTGTCCCGGACGAAATGAATCGTATCCAAAATATGTTTTTAAAATCTGTAGTTTTTCCCCTTCCACTGCCAGACCTCCTCTCTTTCTAAATTCCAAGCGTCTTTCGCACTTGTTCTCTTCTCTGATAAAACTCCTGATAAAATGACCCGTCATCCTCTGCTTCGTATGGAGTCTGATAAAACAATCGCAGAATATACGTCGTAAGGATCTGGATATTCTCTTTTTCCAGCTCTCCTATTGACTCTTCGCAAGTCAGAAGAAATTGGTGCCAGTCTGAAATGTACTGCTCATAAGCTTTCAGGTTGGTAATTCCGAGCCATTTTTTCACTTTCACCTTTCCGCGGTTCTCTTTTTTGCATTCTTTTGTCAGAAGAAAATATCGAAATCCCTCTTCTTCATACAGCCTTCCCAGCGGAAACAGTCGGCAGATTCCCGACCGAAACGCATGAATCCCACATCTTTCGTTCTCATCCAGAAACGGACAGGCATCCGTCTTAGGATCCATTTTTAAATTTGGAAGGATCATACCATCTACTACATTTAACTCGATCTCCTGATTCAGAAGCCCGGCAAAATCCTTTCCGGTTGCCTGTTTCAAATGAAACAGATCGATGGGATCCAGAATAATAGATTTCCCCATTCCGCGACAACACGCCGAACACCCCTGACACTCATAACAATCTGCCTTTACCATATCATTTGAAGTATATAATTTTCCATCTGAAATCTCATTTAAATCTACATTACGCCTCATACAAGCTCCTTTATCATCTAAAATATTTCTAACCAGTTTATTTTAACACGCTTTTTATGGACTGGACAACAGCAACTATTTCTCCGTCATTTTTGCCAATTTTATATCCATTTCTCCACTTTTTTATTGCAATATGATACAATACAAAAACAAACAACCTAACAAAGGAGGGCACACTATATGAATCACCTGAATTCTATTTATCAGCGTCTGCAGTCTAATTATAGCGATTGTGATATCACATACGCTCCCGGGCTTTTGACTGTAAAGTGCAAAAACGGTGAAATCCGGGCAGACGGTTTTCGTACCTGCTTTCTCGAAGATGGAAAGACCGTACAGGAGCTTTTGGAAAAAAACGATGACAATCTCTATGAAGAAATGGAACGATTTATCCTTTATCTGCAGGAAGGCGGAGCAGATACCGCACAATCGGATGAATTAAAAATGCTGAAAAACCCTGCTTATCACAATGCATTTACACGTTCCGGCAAAATTGCCGGTCGTATTTTATTGATCGCAGGCGGTGCAGAACTTCTGCTTTTGGCGTTTTGTTTCCGTCAGGATCAACTGCTTTTCTTTTTACTGCCATTGCTGATCTGGCCGATTTTTTCACTGGCTCTGATTGCCTTTGTGCGCAAAAAGATCCTCGCCCGGATCTGGATCTGTCCGAATTGTGGCTCCCGGCTTCCTTTGACCTGTTCTCCTTTTTCAGTTATCATTGAATACGTAGCTTCCTGCCCTGCTTGCGGAGCAAATCTGGAGACAGAGTCACTTCCATCGGAAATTCCGGAGACAGACGATGAGGATGGAAAAATATCCGATACAGCAGATCAGTCCATGACGTTCTCCCCGAATCCAGAAGGAGTGGTCAAACCACCTCGTAAATGGCCGGCACTCCTTTCCGGTATTGTGATCATTTTGTACAGTCTCCTGGGACTGTTTATGACACTGTTTTATATGGGGGATGCCCCTTCTGTCGGGATTGCACTGGGAATTGTGATGCATGTGAGCATTCTTCTGTCCGGTATCGCCTTGCTGGTTTGTCGTGCTCCAAAACTGCCGGAACATTCCCGTCCTGTCATTTGTATCCAGGAGCGGCTTTTCGTTTCTGTTTTAGCGTTTATTGTCTGGCCACTGGCACTTTTTCTTTTGTTGATTGCTTTCGGATACTGCGTCCAGCCTCCTCTGGATGTTCCATTTGGTCTGATTATGTTTCTGATTGGACTGGGACTTCTCATCTGCGGGATCTGGATGCTGCTGGCCGGAAAAAACCGCAGATTGTACGTTTTTGAAAACGGAAGTCTGACTTATATGACAAGCTGGGGACGCAAACGTGAACTTCTTCCCGGACAGCGATTTTCCATCCGCTTCGGAGCCAATGACTCCATTCAGTTTTTAAATGCGGACAAAAAGAAAATTTTCGCGATCGAACGTAATATGCGCGGCGTAGACAAACTGGCGGACTGGGTCGAATCCAGAGAGATTCCGCTTGAGATAACAAAGTTAAAAGAACAACAGATTCAGCAGGAAGAAGGAATCGAACCTGTCATTCAATGGCGGGAAGAATATACAACCAGACTTCACAGCCACCTAAAAGAAATCCGACTTGGGAAATGGCTGGTACTGGCACTCTTCTGGGCCGGCAGTATCATTCCGCTTTTCTTTTTCATCGCAGGAGCCTTGAAGTTCAGCCAGACCATCTACCTGATGGCAGCTTCTCCCCTTCCATTGATTGTATATTATCTGGCGTTTGCGCCTGTCCTGACACTAAACGGAAAGCAAAAGGCGCCACTGCAGAATGGCAGTCTCACCATATCCGCATTTCTCTCCCTCTGGTTTTGCTTCCTGCATTGTGGCTGATGTCAGTATTTCACTACGGTCTGGAGCAAGTACTGATTATGGAAGAAAAATGGTACACACTGGCATTCTGGTTTGGACTTGGCGCAATCTTTATCATCGCCTTTGTTCTTCGCACTCCAAAACGTCTGCGTGGAGAAGGGCTTTTCATGATCGGTCTGTCACTCCTGTTGGTGGCAGAACCGATGATGTATGCCGGTAATTTTGCCCTGTGTGGAAAGGAAACCCACTATCCGGCAAAAGTACTGGAACGAAATATAGAACAAGACGATGACGATGATTCTCTGGAATATTCTTTGACTGTGCAGTTGGATGACGGAACAGCTTTTGAATTTCCTGTTACCGAAGAATTGTATGAAATGGAAGAGTCCGGAACAGAATTTGTTGTATGTCAGAGAGAAAATCCATTGGGTGTGCGGATGCTGGATCTGCACTTGCCGCCTGAAAAATAGTCACAGATATTTTTATAAATGAACTGAGAAATCAAAATTACAATAAGTGAGGAGAAAAAATATGTTCAATATAATAGAATTGTTATTTCCTGTGATCTTCATACTAATCTTTATAATGATTATATTCACTTTGGCAAAGGGGATTTCTACTTGGCATAAAAACAATAATTCTCCCCGTTTAACTGTATCAGCAAGAATCGTTGCAAAACGCCAGAATACCACGTATCACAATCAGCCAAACGCTGGAGATACCTCAGGAGCTCATGGATATCATACAACATCCAGTACTACTTATTATGTCACTTTTCAAGTGGAAAGCGGTGACAGAATAGAGATGTCTGTATCCGGCTCAGAGTACGGAAAGCTTACAGAGGGCGATGAAGGAAAATTGACATTTCAAGGAACAAGATATTTACAATTCAATATGGAAAATTGAACAACAAATACATCATTGAACAGAGAATATTTCAATGATACAATTCTATCCATTAGAATAAATTATTAGGAGCAATACAGAAACTTATGGAAAAAAATACATTAGGTGAAATAATCCATCATTTACGCAAAAAAGCGGGACTAACACAAGAAGCATTGGCGGATGGTATTTGCTCCCCTGTTTCTATCTCAAGGATAGAAAACGGAAAACAAATGCCATCGGGAAAAGTTTTAGAACAACTCCTTGCACGCCTTGGCACAAGTACTTATCAGCTCTGCAATATTTATTATGAAAACGAGTGTCAGTCATCCTTACGCCAAACTTTAGATGAAATCAGTGAACAAGTATCCGCAGGTGAGTTTATTCAGGCAAAAAAGACATTACAGCAGCTTTCTACTGAAAAAATGGACATCGCTAATCTCCAGTACACCAAAATGATTCATGTGGCAATTCGTATGCATGATGGTGCTGCAGACAAGCAAATGGAAACTGAATTAACAAGCGCACTCCATCTGACGAAACCAAATATCGACTTCAACGATTTTCGCAGGGAGTTGTTTTCCCCTACGGAGGCTAATATTCTTGTCATGCTGACAGCTGCAAAATATATGACAGGTAAAAATTTAGAAGCGATTCGCATTGGTGAGGAAACTCTGTTTGCCCTGGAACACAGCCATAGCCGCCTTTCTGACTATAAGGTTCTTCAGATCAATTTAGCGCATAATCTAAGTCAAATTCTGAAGGATGAGGGACGGTATCAAGAAGCGCTTCTCTATGCAAAAAAAGCAGAGAATCTCAGCATTTGTGGAACAGAACAGTTTCTCCTTCCGGAAATTGAATTTAGTATTGCACAAATTCTTAACAATATGAAAAAAAGGCAGGAAAGTCGTATGCGTATGGAAGCGCTGATTCCCTATATGCGCCTGATTGGAAAAAAAGAAATGGCAGATTTAGTTCAAGAATATTTAGAGAAAAACTTAACAAATGATGTAAATTAAAACTATACATGGCTCGATATGGAAATGCCGCATTCTTCCCTTTACAATTTACTTGTCGAAGGGAGATATCAAGATTATGAAAAAAATAAAATGGGAACACATCCTGCTGTTTTTCTTAGAATTACTAGTAAATATGGCAACTGTAGGTGTCGCAATTCTATTAAACGCCTTAATTGATGCTGCACAAATTTCCATTACCAGCCAAGACGCTCACCATTTACAAAAAGTGTTGTTTATTAGTATTCTCTATGCTGTATGTTTAGGTGTACTGATCTTTTTGTCAAATTGATACAAAGCCTGCTATATCAGAAAACGTTTACTTGAGATGCGTACTGTATTAGCAGATGGTACTTTGCAATCAAGTATTGCTAACTATGAAGAAACGGGTAATGCGTCATATGTTACGGCATTCAACCAAAATTTTTCTATCATTGAGGAAAAAGTGTTGCAAAACCGTATTTCCATCTTAGACTCTGTCATTTGTATCGTGTTTGCTGTTCTCGTGCTTTTATACATGAATCCACTTATTTCTGTTATCTCCATTGCAGCCATGGCAATCCCAAGCTTATTGCCAAGTCTTTTTACCAAGGTACTTGGCACAGCACAGGAAACAGTCATGAAATCAACAACATCCTACAATGAAACAGTAGCTGATCTTCTAACTGGTTATGAAGTGATAAAAACTTACCATGCAGAGGATGAGATGTTTCATAAATTTTCTAAGACAGCAAAACGATTAGATAGCAACAAAGAACATTTTTCATCCTTGATGGCAAGTGTATATGGTTTAACTACACTTTCATCTGTCGCTGTCCAATTTTTTATCATGGGGTTGGCTGGATTTTTTGCAGTTAAGGGATATATCACCATTGGCAGTATTGTCGCAGTCACTCAGCTTACCGGACAAGTGATTTCTCCTGCCTTCGAGCTTTCTGCAAAGATTAGCGAACTAAAGTCTGCCAGACCTGTATTGGATACTTTGCATACTCTTTCTCATCCTGAAATCCATGAGAAAAAAACAGGACACAAACTCAAAAAACATATTTCACTACGAAATGTAAGTTTCAAGTACGATGACAGAACTATCTTAAAAAATGTATCTGCCACTTTTGAAAAAGGAAAGAAATACGCGATTCTCGGAAAAAGTGGAAGTGGGAAAAGCACACTGTTAAAACTCATTGCAGGATATTATCCAGAATTCGAAGGAAAGATTTGTACAGATGAAATCGCAGCTCTTCCAGACAGACTGGCTATGATTCATCAAAAAACTTTTTTATTCAATGATAGTGTTCGCAATAACCTTACTCTGTGGAAATCATACACAGA
>SKEW01001961.1_pt1 | contig 10680 bp, 9 predicted proteins | sample 4841441 | NCBI WGS metagenome assembly SKEW01 (sample SAMN11008799, study PRJNA524170) | human gut metagenome | isolation source: fecal sample from pouch patient p41 | place: Israel: Tel-Aviv | reverse complement strand
AAATTGAAAAAATTCAATTACAATCTTAAGTAAAATAATGTATAGGACATGCAAATGATACAATAACAAACTGAAAGGACATTTATATGGCTGCCAAATCACCTCATATACGGATGCGGGATGTTTCCCGTGTCTATGATGCTTTGGAACTTGGGATCATTATCGCTGACGGAGAAGGGACGATCATCTGGGGAAACCGGTATTACAGCAGTCTCGCCCAATTTGATATCAGGGAGTATTTCGGTCAGAATGTGCGAAAGATCTCTCAGCGTGAAGATGTTATACTGCCTACAGAGCGGTACATGATCGATACTGTACTGGAAACCAGACAACAGCAGACCCAGATCGTACGCTATCCCACCCAGGATTATGTACTTACTACTGCCACCCCTATTTTAAATAAAGCCGGCGAGATCGATTACATCATCTATTCAGTAAGCAATTACAGCGATCTGATGCGCCTTCAGGAAAAAGCATCCCAGTCCACCATGCGCGCCATGGCCCTGGAATCTCATCTGCGCAATATACAGGTAGACTCCAGCATTGGAAAAGACATTATCATTGCTAATAAAGCCATGTATAACATTTACGGAAAGGCGCTCCGGTTAGCTCCCACCTCTGCTTCTGTGATGCTTACAGGTGAATCCGGAACCGGTAAAGATGTGCTTGCCCGTTTTATCCACCAGAGCAGTCTTCGCAAGCATGAAAACTTTATCCATGTAAATATGGCAACTATCCCAAAGCCATTATTTGAATCTGAGCTATTTGGATACACTCCCGGTTCTTTTACAGGTGCCGCCCGTCAGGGAAAAGAAGGCCTGATCCAGTTGGCTGATAAAGGTACCATTTTTTTAGATGAGATCGGAGAACTTCCTTTAGATATCCAGGCAAAACTTCTCCAGGTGATCCAAAATAAGGAAGTACGGGCCATTGGCGCTGTCGAACCGGTTCCTGTGGATTTTCGCATCATATGTGCTACCAACCGTAATTTAAAGCAAATGGTGGATGACCACGAATTCCGTCTGGATCTCTATTACCGTTTAAATGCAGTAGAACTGACGCTTCCGCCTCTGCGGGAACGCCCTGAGGACATTCCTCTGCTGTCTACCTTCTTTTTAAACCGGTATAACGAACAGAACCATACTAATAAAATATTATCTGCTGATGCAGTACGTCTGATGCAGAAATATTCCTGGCCCGGAAATGTCCGGGAGCTGCAGCACCTGATAGAAAGTATGGTAGTTCTCTGCCAGAGTGATACCATTACTGCAGACCAGCTTCCAAATGAACTGAAGGATACCACAGAGCTTTCTTCCGGAGATGCTCTGGACGGAAAAGAGATGACGTTAAAGGAATGTGTAGAACAATTTGAGATCCAGCTGATCCAGAAAGCATTAAATAACACCGCTTCTGCTGCGGAGGCAGCAAAAAAACTGGGGATCGATGCTTCTACCCTTTGTAAGAAGAGGAAACGATATGGCATATGATACTTCGGGTACTGAAAAAAAGACCATCCTTCATTCCCCGTCTATGATACAGATCTTCCAGAAAGCAAATCTTCTTGCCTACAATCAGGCTTCTGTGCTTATTTACGGGGAAAGCGGCGTTGGAAAAAGCTTTCTGGCAGAATATATCCAGAAAAGTGGTTCTTTATCTGGTAAACCCTTTGTAAAGATCAGCTGCAATGCTATTTCAGAGGAGCTTTTTGCCTCTGAGCTTTTCGGCTATTCTCCCAACGCCTTTACCGGTGCTTCTGCTAATGGAAAAACCGGACTTTTAGAAGCAGCAAATCATGGAACAGTCCTTTTTGATGAGATCAATGAGCTTTCTCCCCATTGCCAGACTCTTCTTTTACATTTTTTACAGAATAAAACTATAACCCCCATTGGTTCCCTTTCTGTCAAAGAGATCCACACCCGCATTATCTGCACTTCCGGACAGGACCTGCGTGAAATGATCAAAGCCGGAACCTTCCGTTCAGATCTCTACTACAGGATCCGGGTAGCCAATATCCATATACCTCCTTTAAGAAAGCGAAGAGATGAAATCCCATTATTTTTACGTTTTTTTATAGAACTCTATTCGAAAGAATATGATTGTCCTTTGGAAAACCAGCCAATTTCTGAAAACCAGATGACTGCGTTAAGCGGGCTTGAGTGGAAGGGAAATATAAGAGAAATCTCCAATCTGGCACAGCAGATCTGTCTGTCAGAAAACAGGAAAGAACTGATCGATGCATTTATCCACGCCCACTGCACATCACTGCATACGTCAAAATCCCCGTCCGTCCTTCGCCCTATAAGTAATGCTGCCGCTTCCGGGACACAGCCGGCTGTTCCCAAAGATCCGGCGCATTTGCTGCAGAGGAATTTAATTCCACTAAAAGAAGCCCTTCGCCAATTTGAGGCAGCTTATATACAACAGGCTTTGGACCAGACCGGGACGCTTAAGGAGGCAGCAGATGTCCTTGGTATCAGTTTCAGTTCTCTTTGCAGGAAAAAGGCAGAGCTTAGCATATCCAAAAATGCAGGTTCCGGCAAAAAAATTACCGGCCATGCCCTTTAAAAATTTAAAAGGTATGACCGGTTTTTTGATGACCGCGCTGCTTATTATTCCCCTACCAGTTCTTTCATCACATCATCTACTTTTTCGATTTTTTCTGCTCTGTAAGCATTGCTGCCACAGAAAAGAAGGGCATTATTTTCATCCCCTTCCGCTGCATTTACCAATGCCTGTGTAATGCAGTAAGGAATAGTCCTGATGTCGCAGTGTTCCAGACACTGGAAGCAGCTTTTGATAGCCGGGCGGACTCCCTCTTTGATCTGCTGCAAAAATGGATTTAAAATAGCCCGTCCCGGCATTCCTACCGGGCTCTGGGTAATGATGATATCCTCTTTTTTTGCGTTGATATAAGCCTGCTTGTAAGCATCCGGAGCATCACATTCTTCGGTAGTAACGAAACGGGTGCCTACCTGCACTCCTTCTGCCCCCAGTTCAAACTGATGCATTACATCTTCATGGGTATAAATGCCCCCGGCAGTTACTACCGGGATACGCTTCTGGTACTTTTCTTCGTAAGTCTTTATTACTTCCATAATGGAGCGGACTTCTTTATCATAAGCTTTCTGGTTGTAGGTATTTGGCACATCTTTTGTGTCTGCACCGTACTCTGCCAGCTCTTCCCTGGAAAAGCCCAGATGACCACCTGCTAATGGTCCTTCCACTACCACAAAGTCCGGAACCTGCTTATACTTTCTGTCCCAAAGTCTGCATATGACCTGTGCAGATTTGGCAGAAGACACAATAGGAGCCAGCTTTACTTTTTTTACTGTCTGTTTGCAGATCTCTCCGCAGGTTTCCTTTGCATCTGCGATCCCTGCTTTCATTTCCTCATATGCAGCCTGTGCATACTCTGGAAGGCGCACAGGAAGACCTGCTCCGGATACAATGGCATCTGCACCGCATTTAATGGCTTCCTTGACCCACAGGTCATAATGCCTGGTAGCTACCATAATGTTAAAACCAATAGCGCCATTTGGTGCGATCTCCCTGGCTTTTTGCATTTCCCGTCTGATAGCACGCAGATTAGCTTCTACAAAATTGGTCTTAAAATCAGGTTCCCTGAATCCGATCTGTGCTGTGGAGATAAGTCCCATGCCGCCACAAGCTGCTACAGCTCCTGCCAGCTTATGAAGGCTGATACCTACACCCATACCGCCCTGGATCACCGGTCTTTTAAGGACCAGATCTCCTATTGTTAATGCTTTGATCCCACTCATTTCTCACATTCTCCTAAATCTTTCGTATCTGTGTTCTGCCAGCTCTTCTCCGGACAGTTTCAAATACTTTTCAAAAAATCCGATTATAGACCGGTCCATATAGCCTGCAATGCGGTACAAAGTATCTGTATTTGCCGGTTCTTCCTCTGGAATGATCCTCTCGATCAGCCCCAGTTCCTTTAAGTCAGCTGCTGTTACCTTCATCACTCTGGCCGCCTCCGGGGCTTTTTTGCTGTCTTTATAAAGAATAGACGCAAAACCTTCCGGTGATAAAATGGAATAAATGGCATTTTCCATCATCCACACTTCATTTGCTACTGCCATAGCTAAAGCACCGCCACTTCCTCCTTCGCCGATGACAATGGAAAGCACCGGAACCTTTAAAGAAGACATTTCAAACAAGTTCTTTGCAATGGCTTCGCCCTGACCTCTTTCCTCTGCCTCCAGTCCGCAGAAAGCTCCTGGTGTGTCTACAAAACAGATAATGGGGCGTCCAAAGGTTTCCGCCTGCTTCATTAAACGCAGTGCCTTGCGATAACCATCTGGGGATGGCATACCAAAATTACGGCGGATATTATCCTTGGTGTTCTTTCCCTTCTGCTGTCCGATAACTGTAACCGGCATGCCGTGGAACATGGCAATACCGCCTACAATAGCACCATCGTCTTTAAAGCAGCGGTCGCCATGAAATTCTATAAATTCATCAAAAACAGCGTTGATATAATCTAAAGCCGTTGGTCTGTCTGCTTTTCTGGAAAGGAGAACTGTATCCCAGGCACTCTTTTCTGTGTTTTCCTTTTTCTGACGGGCTTCTGATACATTAACAGCAGTATCTGCTTTTACAGCATCTTTTTCCACAGCCATATCATGTTTTCTGTGCATGTAAAGAATCTGTCCGATCACATGCTTTTGATCCTTTCTTGGAAGGATCATGTCTACAAAACCATGCTCTAACAGGAATTCAGCTCTCTGGAAACCTTCCGGCAGCTTCTGCCCAATGGTCTGCTCAATAACTCTTGGACCGGCAAAACCGATCAGTGCACCTGGTTCTGCAATGATGATATCGCCTAACATTGCAAAGCTTGCGGTCACGCCTCCGGTAGTCGGATCAGTAAGGACGCTGATAAACAGCTGTCCTGCTTCATGGTGGCGTTTTAAGGCTGCGGAAGTTTTTGCCATCTGCATCAGGGAAACAATGCCTTCCTGCATTCTGGCACCGCCGGAGCAGGCAAACAGGATCACCGGAAGCTTTTCCTTTGTAGCACGTTCTACTGCCTCTGTGATCTTCTCTCCCACTACATGCCCCATGCTGCTCATAATAAAGCGGGCATCGCACACACCTACAACAGCAGGATTTCCATCGATCTTTGCCTTTCCAATGACAATAGCTTCATTCAGGCCGGATTTTTCTCTGGCTGCTTCTACCTTCTTCTCATAGTTAGGAAAGTCTAAAGGATTGGAAAATGGCATTTCTTTATTCCATTCCTCAAAGGTTCCCACATCCGTAAGCATTTCGATCCTGCGGTAAGCATGAACACGGAAGTAGCCACCGCATTTGGGGCATACATAATAATTGTTCTTTACGTCTTCCACATAGATCGGCTGTCCGCATTTATTGCATTTGCGCCATAAACCTTCCGGGATAGATGGTTCTTCCCCTTCCTGGCTTACCGGTCTGTATTTGGTATCTATTTTTGTATACGTTTTTCTGAACATGTTGCGCAGCATACGACAACTTCCTTTCTGCATTATCCCTATTCAGGATCATAAATAACTGTACTAGTCGTGGAGGAAATTTCCAGATTAAATTCTAAAATTTATTTTACGTAGTCCGGAAAATACTTTTCAATAAATCCGGTGTCCGTATCACCCTTCTGAAAAGCTTCATTTTCCAGGATCTCATACTGAAAATCAATATTTGTTTCAATGCCTTCTATGATAACTTCGCCTAACGCACTGCGCATTTTCGCAATAGCAGATGCACGGTCTTTATCATAAACGATCAGCTTCATGAGCATGGAATCATAGTTGGCCGGTACTTTATAACCATTGTAAATATGTGTATCCACACGGACGCCATTTCCACCTGGGATATGCACGTTGGTAATACAGCCCGGACATGGCATAAAGCGCTTCTTCGGGTTTTCCGCATTAATACGGCATTCAATGGCATGACCCTTGATCTGGATATCTTCCTGTGACACACTTAACGGCTCTCCTGCAGCCACACGGATCTGTTCTTTGATCAGGTCAATGCCGGAAACCATTTCTGTTACCGGATGCTCTACCTGGATACGGGTGTTCATTTCCATAAAATAAAAGTTTTTATCTTTATCTAATAAAAACTCGATGGTTCCTGCATTCTCGTAATTAACGGCTTTCGCTGCCTTTACTGCAACTTCACCCATTTTTTTACGAAGCTTTGGGGAAATGACCTCACATGGAGACTCTTCCATTACCTTCTGATGACGGCGCTGGATGGAGCAGTCACGTTCTCCCAGATGAACAACATTGCCAAACTTGTCACCCATGATCTGAAATTCCACATGGCGGGGTTTTTCAATATATTTTTCAATATACATAGTATCATCGGAAAAACCCTTTACAGACTCTAACTGGGCTGCATTAAAATGCTCTGTAAAATCCTCTTCGCTTCTGGAAATACGCATTCCCTTTCCACCACCACCGGAGGAAGCCTTTATCATAACCGGAAAACCGATCTCTTTTGCCATGGCAAGACCGGCTTCTGCTGTATATACAGGCTCTTTACTTCCCGGAACAACAGGAACTCCAGCCTGTATCATGGTATTTCTTGCTTCTGACTTATTTCCCATGCGGTTGATGATCTCAGCAGATGGTCCGATAAACGTAATGTTACACTGCTGGCAAAGCTTTGCAAAACGGGCATTTTCTGATAAAAAGCCAAAGCCCGGATGAATGGCATCTGCCTTCATTGCAACAGTTGCAGAGAGAATACGCTCCATATTCAGATAGCTCTGACTGGAAGGAGCCGGGCCGATACAAATAGCTTCATCTGCCAGAAGCGTGTGAAGACTGTCCTTATCTGCCTCTGAGTAAACTGCAACTGTGCGGATACCCATTTCACGGCAGGCTCTGATAATACGGACTGCGATCTCACCTCTGTTTGCGATCAATATCTTGTTAAACATACTTAATCTCCTATAGACCAGTCTTATCCGATCATAAAGGTCAGTTCGCCAACAACTGCAATCTTGCCATCTACAGTAGCAGTTGCTTTTCCTACGCCAACCGGTCCCTTCTGTTTAATGATCTCACATTCCAGTCTTAAACGGTCACCTGGAACTACTTTGTGTTTGAATTTTACGTTGTTTAATCCGCCAAAATAAGCGGTCTTTCCCTTGAAATTTTCCTGGGAAAGAATAGCTACTGCGCCAGTCTGGGCCAGTGCTTCCACGATCAGGACACCTGGCATAACCGGTTCCTGTGGAAAATGGCCTCTGAAATATGGCTCATCATAAGTTACAGATTTATATCCAACAGCCTTTACGCCCGGCTCTAATTCTTCAATACAGTCTACCAGGAGAAATGGATGTCTGTGCGGAATGATCTCCTGGATTTCTTTAATACCCATTAACATGATTTTTGTCCTCCTATGATACAATGTTCTCCCGGAACCTTTTTCATTTGGAAAGGTTCCAGGAGGACATCTATCATTTAATACGGAATAATGGCTGTCCGTACTCTACTACTTCCTCATTATTTACAAGGATTGCTTCAATAACGCCGTCATATTCGCTTTCGATCTCGTTCATCAGCTTCATTGCTTCGATAATGCCAAGTACCTGGCCTTTTTTCACAGTATCTCCTTCTTTTACAAAGCTTTCTGCATCTGGTGAGGAAGAGCTGTAGAAGGTTCCTACCAATGGAGATGTGATGACTTTATCAGAAGCAATATCATGGTGTTCTGCTGCTTCTGGTGCTGCTGCAGGTATTTCTGTGCTTACACTTGTGGAAGCTGCAGTCAGTACAGGTGCAGCGGTTGAAGCCGGAACAGCTGCGACAGCGCCAGGTGCACTAACTGTGATGATCTTTGCTTCTTCTTTCTCTTTCTTCAGGGAAATGTGCATATCGCCCTGATCCAGTTTAAAGCTGGTCAGCTTTGAATCAGATACAGCCTGAACCAGTGTCAGGATTTCATCTATATTCATTGTCCACGTTCTCCTTCCTTATGCTGTAAATTTCTTCACGATCAGGCTGGCATTATGTCCACCAAAGCCTAAAGAGTTGCTGATGGCATAATTTACATCCATGGATACGCCTTCATGCATGGTGTAATCTAAGTCACAGCCTTCACCTGGTGTTTCCAGACCTACTGTTGGATGTACATAACCATCTTCAATGCTCTTTACACAGGTAATGAACTCTACACCGCCTGCTGCGCCTAATAAGTGGCCGATCATGGACTTGGTAGAGTTGATCTTTACTTTATATGCATGATCACCTAAAGCCAGTTTGATCGCCTTTGTCTCGAATAAGTCATTGTGATGGGTGCTGGTTCCATGGGCATTCACATAATCAAGCTGTTCCGGGGTGATGCCTGCATCCTTCATGGCAAATTCCATTGCCTTTGCAGCACCGCTTCCGTCTTCAGCAGGAGAAGTGATGTGGTATGCATCACAGGTTGCGCCGTATCCAACTACTTCTGCCAGGATCTTAGCTCCTCTTGCCTGGGCATGCTCTAAGGACTCTAATACTACGATTCCTGCGCCTTCGCCCATAACGAAACCATTTCTGTCCTGATCAAATGGGATGGATGCTTTCTTTACATCATCGGTGGTGTTTAATGCTGTTAAGGAGGTGAAGCCTGCTACACCAATTGGTGTAATACTTGCTTCTGTACCACCTGCTACCATTACATCTGCCTCACCGTGCTGGATAGAACGGAATGCTTCACCGATGGAATGTGTACCGGTTGCACATGCAGTTACTACGTTAATGCATTTTCCCTTAAGACCAAACTGGATGGAAACATTTCCTGCTGCCATGTTGCTGATCATTAATGGTACTAATAATGGCTCTACTCTTCCCGGTCCTTTTTCTAACAGTCTTTTTTCGTTGCGCTCTAAAGCCTGTAAGGAACCAATACCGGAGCCTACGCTTACGCCAACACGGAAAGGATCTTCTTTTTCCATGTCAATGCCTGATGTTTCCAGAGCTTCCTTTGCTGCTGCTACTGCAAACTGGCAGAATGTTTCCATACGGCGTGCAGTTTTCGGATCCATATACTGTTTTGGATCAAAATCTTTTACTTCTGCTGCCAGCTTGCACTTAAAATCAGCTGTATCAAAATGAGTGATCGGTGCAATACCTACTGTGTTTGACTTGACCGCAGTCCAAAAAGCCTCTACACTATTTCCAATTGGGGTAATAGCGCCCATACCTGTTACTACTACTCTTGTATTCATATATTTGACTCCTGTTCTATTCTTGCCTTGCCAGTGTAAGACGGGCGTTATTTTATATAACGCAGCCGCCCGGGCGTTATCTTCTTGACGAACTGGCGTCCGTCAAGAAGCATCGGATTGGCATCCGATGTAAAAACCAAGTCATACATGCGCTTACAAGCAAGCTTGACGCGCCCGTCTGCCTTGTTTTTTCCGCCCTATACCTTTTTCGTTACATGGCCATTCCACCGTCTACTGAAATAACCTGGCCGGTAATATAACGTGCTTCTTCAGATGCTAAAAATGCAACTGCATTTGCAATATCCTCTGTCTCGCCAAATGCTTTCATGGGGATATGCTCTAAAATGGAATTTTTGATCTCATCCTTTAACACTTCTGTCATCTCTGTTTTAATAAAGCCAGGTGCAACTGCATTTACAGTAATTCCACGGCTTGCCAGCTCTTTTGCCGCACTCTTGGTCAGACCGATGACACCAGCTTTTGCTGCACAATAATTTGCCTGTCCGGCATTTCCTAAAACACCGGATACAGAGGAGATATTGATGATACGTCCGCTCTTCTGTTTTAACATCTGTCTTGCAATGTGGCGGGTACAGTTGAATACGCCCTTTAAGTTGGTCTGGATCACTGCATCAAAGTCTTCCTCAGACATCTTCATTAACAGGTTGTCTCTTGTGATACCTGCGTTGTTTACCAGGATGTCCAGATGTCCATGCTCTTTTACCACTGCATCTAACATTTCCTTGCAGCTTTCAAAATCGGAAACATTGCACTGAACTGCCTGTCCGTTTCCTCCGGCTGCCTGGATTTCTTTTACTACCTCTTCTGCCTTTGCAGCAGAGCCATTATAATTCACGATCACAAATGCGCCTTTTGCCGCTAATGTTTTAGCGATCTGACGTCCAATTCCGCGGCTTGCACCAGTAACCAGTGCAATCTTTCCTTCCAGCATGTTTATTCTCCTTTATGCCTCTTTTAAAGCTTCTACTACCTTTTCTATATCTTCTAACTTCTCAACATTTAATGTTTTTACGCTTCTGTCGATCTTTTTCATAAAGCCAGCCAGTGTCTTTCCCGGGCCGATCTCAATGAAAGTATCTACGCCGTCTGCCAGCATAGTTTCCACACACTGCTGCCATTTTACGGAAGAAGAAACCTGTTTTACTAAAAGGTCTTTTACAGGCTGTGCTTCTGTTACATACTGGGCAGTCACATTAGCTGCATATGGGATGACCGGCTTGTGGATCTCTACATTTTCAAGAACCTTTCCCAGCTTCTCCCCAGCACCAACTAACATTCCGGAGTGGAACGGGCCGCTTACATTTAACATAATGGCACGTTTTGCGCCTGCTGCTTTTAACTTTTCACAAGCCTCTTCTACAGCTGCTTTCCTGCCGGAAATAACGATCTGTCCCGGACAGTTATAATTTGCGATCCACACACCATCCATATCT
>SKEW01001346.1_pt1 | contig 10698 bp, 7 predicted proteins | sample 4841441 | NCBI WGS metagenome assembly SKEW01 (sample SAMN11008799, study PRJNA524170) | human gut metagenome | isolation source: fecal sample from pouch patient p41 | place: Israel: Tel-Aviv | reverse complement strand
TCTTCTCCATATTCTCCGGAGCATCTTCTGACTCCTGATACGCTTCCAGCTCTTTTGTAGCTGCCACCAGTTTCTCAATCTCGGCTTCACTTAATCCTGCTTTATAAGCTGCCAGTTTTTCTTCCAGCTCTTTGTCCATTCTGGCTGTCCGTCCTTTTTCCGGCTTTACGATCACGATGGATCCATGCTGATTGTCAAGCAGATAAGTCTGGATCAGTTTTTCAAAATATCCGGTAGAAATCTGTTCTTTCAAATATTCAAAGGTCGGGATTGCCTGCATATGCATAAATGGCTCGTTCTCATCATACAGCCAGCTGTCCATGATCTGCAGTCCGTACATCAGTCCCTTTGGATAATTTCCAAAATCTGCCTCTCTGAAGCGGAACTCGTGATAGTTGATCCCTGCCTCCAGAGATTTTTTATCCATTCCGTTTTTCACGATCGACTGGAGTGTCTCTTCGATCACACGGATAAATGCCTCTTTCTGATCACGATTCGCATTTTTAGAGACAATAGAAAAGATCGGCTGATAGATTCCATTGTCATAAGAACCCATGATATCTTTTCCGATTCCTGCATCCAAAAGCGCTTTTTTCAGCGGTGCACCCGGTGCAGAGAGCAGTGCATAGTCCAGAATCTGAAACGCCAGATACAGCTTTTCATCCAGACTTGTCCCGATGACTTTATTATAAGAAAGATACGTATTATCCTCCTCAGACTCCTCACTGGAGATCGAATACTCCATCTCCAGTTCCCTGATTTCTTCAAACGGTTTCTGATATTTGATCTCGGAATCCACTTCGATCGCATCAAATGCTGACAGATAATTTTCATCCAGCCATCTTAGCTTTTCTTCCATGTCCATATCTCCGTAAAGATAGATATAGCTGTTGGACGGATGATAATATGTCCTGTGGAAATTCAAAAACTGCTCGTACGTCAGCTCCGGGATCACATCCGGATCACCGCCGGATTCATTGGCGTAAGAAGTGTCCGGGAACAGAGAATTCTGGATCACACGGTCCAGCACACCTTCCGGAGACGAAAACGCTCCCTTCATCTCATTGTATACCACGCCATTGTACTCCAGCTTTCCATCTGCCGTATCCAGTTTGTAGCTCCACCCTTCCTGACGGAAGATTTCATCATGCTCATAGATGTTCGGATAAAATACTGCATCCATGTATACATGCATTAAATTCTGAAAATCCTTCGAATTACAGCTTGCAACCGGATATAATGTCTTGTCCGGATAGGTCATAGCATTCAAAAACGTATTCAGTGATCCCTTTACCAGTTCCACAAACGGGTCTTTCACCGGAAAATTTTTCGAGCCACACAGCACGGAATGTTCCATAATATGAGGAACTCCGGTACTGTCCGGAGCCGGTGTGCGGAATCCGATCGTAAATACCTTATTCTCGTCATCATTGGCAAACAGTAAGATCTTTGCCTGGCTTTTTTTATGTTTTAACAGGATCCCTTTTGATTTCAGGTCAGATAAATCTTCTTCCCGAATTACTTCATATGCATTCAAATCATAAATACTCATCTTCATTCGCTCCTCTGTATTCTGTAATTGCATACAGGCATTATACCATTATCTGCACAACTTTAAAAGGGGCGAACTGATTTCACGCTTGCATTCACACTTGCAGCTTTACACTTGCAGTCGCTACGATGTCTGCACCTGTTCCCGCCACATTTTCAAGAAGAACATCTCCGATTTCTACCGGTGCATCTGCATGCACATCCTTTAACTGCCGAATACAGTCCATGATCTTCTCTTTTGGGATTTCTTTCTTTGTTTTTACCGAAACACGAGGCTGCGTTCCCCCGGTCACAGGTACCGTCGTCGTTACGATCCGAACCGGATGCAAAATCTCTGCTTCGGCATATTTTGCCCCTCTCGGACAATGATTGCCGGAAACACTGACCACGGTTTTATTTTCTGTCACTGCTGTGATCTGACATCCCAGAGGGCAGCAGATGCATGTCAACTCTCTCTCTTTCATATCACAATTCCTCCATCTGCAGTCTGATTTCCTTTATTTCCGCCACTTTTTCAAACACATTCTCCGGGATCAGGATTTGTTCCATCTCTCCCGGCGCTGCTGATTTTTTCTTTTTCTCCAACGCCAGCTCTCCATTGAGATATACCTGCACTTTACACGCCCCGAAGACTTTGTTCACCCGAAACCGGATATTCAATCCTTTCTCCTGTTTTCTGTGAATCTGGGACGGTACTGTGTAGCGCACGCCTCCCTCTGACTGAATCCGGACGAACGTTTCTGTGACAGAATGTTCTGTCTTTTGAACTGCTCTCTGCGCATACTCTGCAGCTGCCTTTCCTGCCCGCGTGGCTTCCTCTGACACAAAATCCACCAGATCATGTACATGCAGCACATTGCCACAGGCAAAAATCCCCTCCACATCTGTTTCCAGATTTTCATCCACCAACGGACCGTTTGTCACAGGATTCAAACTGACCTGCGCCTGTCTGGAAAGCTCATTTTCCGGCAGCAGCCCCACGGATAACAGCAAGGTATCACAGGCATAGAATTCTTCTGTTCCCGGAATCGGTCTTGCCTGTGCATCCACCTGTGCCAGTGTAACTCCCTCCACTCGTTTTTTCCCGTGTATTTTTACAACCGTATGGCTCAATTTCAGCGGGATTCCATAATCATCCAGACACTGCACGATATTTCGTTTCAAACCTCCCGAATATGGCATCAGTTCTGCAACGACATTGACGTGCGCACCTTCCAGCGTCATCCTCCGCGCCATGATCAGGCCGATATCACCGGAACCTAAGATCACCACTTCTCTTCCCGGCAGATATCCTTCCATATTGACCAGACGCTGTGCCGTTCCTGCTGTATAAATCCCTGCCGGACGATATCCCGGAATATTTAAGGCGCCTCTTGGACGTTCTCTGCATCCCATGGCAAGTACAACAGCATCTGCCTGTATCTGACAGATTCCCCGCTCGCTGCTCATCGCTGTCACAACCCGCTCTTTTGTGATATCCATAACCATGGTGTTTAATCGATATTCAATGTCAAGCGCTTGCACCTGTTCGATAAATCTCGCCGCATACTCCGGACCTGTCAGCTCTTCTTTGAATGTGTGCAGCCCAAATCCATTGTGGATACACTGATTCAAAATACCGCCAAGCCTCTCATCCCTCTCCAGGATCACAATCTTTTTGGCTCCCGCAGCTTTGGCCGCCACTGCCGCTGCCAGTCCTGCCGGTCCTCCGCCGATAATCACAATCTCATATCTTACCATCTTTATTCCTCCCCACGATCATCCCGGAACCTGCTCCGTTTTTCGTAATCTCTTCCTGTCTGATTTTCAATTCCCGCTCCAGGATCTCCATTGTCTTCGGTGTACAAAAGCCTGCCTGACACCTTCCCATTCCAGCTCTCGTTCTGCGCTTGATTCCATCCATGGTCGTTGCTCCCAGAGGTCTGTGAATGGCATCTAAAATTTCACCCTCGGAAATCATCTCACAGCGGCAGACAATTCTTCCATACGCCGGATTTTTTCTGATCAGCTCATTTCTCTCTTTTGCTGGCAATTCTGCCGGATTTAAAATTCCTTTCCTAGCTCCGCAAAATGCAGGATTTTCTTGCAGATCTAATATCTTTTTTGCAAGCTCTGCCGCCATCCTTCCAATTGCAGGAGCGCTGGTCAGCCCCGGTGATTCAATTCCCGCACAGTCAATAAATCCCGGCGCATCCTCCACTTCTTTGATGATAAATTCATGTCCTGCTTCATGAGCCCGAAGCCCTGCAAACCCTGTGATCACCTGCCGAAACGGAATGTCTTTGACGCTGCGCTGCGCTTTTTTGCGAATTTCCTCCATTCCCTGCGCAGTTGTGTCTGTTCCTTCTTTGTCTTCGATATCCACTGCCGTAGGACCCACCAGAAGGTTTCCATGAACAGTCGGTGTCACAAGGACTCCTTTTCCAAATTTTCCGGGCAACGTAAACACTGTGTGGCTGACATGCCCTCCTGCCGTCTTATCCAGCAGGAAATACTCTCCTTTTCGCGCCGTAATATGTATCTTCTTTTCACTGACCATATTGTGGAATACATCTGCATACACTCCGGCAGCATTGACGATCACCTTTGTTTCATACATCGTATCCTGTGTGCAGATCCGATATCCGCCTGCAATCCGTCTCTCAATCTTTTTCACTTCCTGATCCAGACAAAACTCCACGCCATTTTGCGCCGCATTTTCTGCAAATGCGATCGTTAGTCCGAAGGGGCAGACAATCCCGCCTGTTGGTGCATACAGCGCAGCAACCGCCTCGTCAGAAATATTCGATTCCAATGCTTTTAATTCCTCTCTGTCCAGGATCTGCAGACCTTCAACCCCGTTTCGTTTTCCTCTCTCCAGCAATTCATTTAACTTCTCCACTTCGCTTTCATTGGTGCAGACCACAAGAGAACCATTCTTCTGATACGAAAAGTCCAGCTCTTTTGAAAGTTTTTCCATCATTTTATTTCCTTCCACATTCAATTTTGCCATCAAAGAGCCTTCTTCTGCATCAAATCCTGCATGAACAATCCCGCTGTTCGCTTTGGATGTCCCGCAGCAGATATCCGCCTCTTTTTCCAGTACACAAAATCGTCCCTGATAACGAGACAGTTCTCTTGCGATTGCCGCACCGCTTGCTCCTGCTCCGATTATGATCACATCATACATGTTATTTCCTCCTATACAACACAAAAGAGCCTGACAAACAACACACCCTTCGATGTGTTATCCGCCAGACTCTCTTCTCTTTGGCTTTTCTATTCTGTTACTATTACTATATACCTTTTTTTCCGGTATTGACAAGTGTTTTTTGAAATTACAGACAATTTTCTATGATAACTCTTCTTTTGCCCATCCATGTGCGTACTGCACAGCTTTTTTCCATCCTTTGAGCATTTTCTGCTGTTTTTCGATTTCAATGTCTGGCTGGAACACCCTGTCAATGTCCCAGTTCTGTTTTACATCTTCCTTATCCTTCCAGTATCCCACTGCCAGACCTGCCAGATAAGCAGCTCCCATGGCAGTCGTCTCCACACACTTCGGCCTGTGCACCGGCGCCCGGCTGATATCTGCCTGTGTCTGCATTAGGAAATTATTGGCACTTGCACCGCCATCCACTTTCAGCGCAGAAAGAGCGATTCCGGAATCTGCTCCCATTGCTTCCAGCACATCATTTACCTGATAAGCGAGTGATTCTAGTGTGGCGCGAATAATGTGATCTTTGTTCACGCCCCTGGTCAGTCCCACGATCGTTCCTCTGGCATACTGATCCCAATAAGGTGCTCCAAGCCCGGTAAATGCAGGAACCACATAGCAGCCATTGGTATCCTCAACCTTCTGTGCAAGATATTCTGTATCTGACGCTGAATCGATCAGACGCAGCTCATCCCGCAGCCACTGAATCGCAGCACCTGCCACAAACACTGAGCCTTCCAGTGCATAATTAACTTTTCCGTCCATCCCCCAGGCAATGGTAGTGACCAGACCATTCTCGGAAAAGACCGGTTTTTCGCCGGTGTTCATCAGCAGGAAACATCCGGTTCCGTACGTGTTCTTCGCCTCTCCCTCTTCGAAACAGGTCTGTCCAAACAGCGCTGCCTGCTGATCTCCTGCCGCTCCTGCAATTGGAATCCTTCCTCCGAAAAATCCGGGATCTGCTTCTCCGTAAACAGCACTGCTCGGCTTTGCCTGGGGCAGCATGCATTTTGGAATATCCAACTCTTCCAAAATCTCATCATCCCACTCCAGCGTATTGATATTAAACAACATCGTCCGGGATGCATTGGAATAATCTGTAACATGCACCGCTCCCTTTGTCAGCTTCCAGATCAGCCAGGTCTCCACTGTACCGAACAGTAATTCTCCCCGTTTTGCCCGTTCTCTTGCACCTTCCACATGGTCTAAGATCCACTTCACTTTCGTTCCGGAAAAATAAGCATCGATCACAAGCCCTGTCTTCTTCTGAAACATCTCTGTCAGCCCTTTATCTTTCAGGCTGTCACAGTACTCCGAAGTTCTTCTGCACTGCCAGACAATCGCATTATACACCGGTTTTCCTGTATTCTTGTCCCACACGATTGCTGTCTCTCTCTGGTTCGTAATTCCGATTGCCGCAATATCTGCTGCCGATGCATTGATCTGATTCATTGCCTGTCTCGCTACAGAAAGCTGTGTAGACCAGATTTCCCTCGGATCATGCTCCACCCAGCCCGGTTTTGGAAAATACTGCGTAAACTCTTTCTGTGCCATACTGCAGATTTCCCCTTTTTCATTGAACAAAATGCACCGGTTGCTGGTTGTTCCCGCATCCAGTGCCATTACATATTTTGCCATTTTTATGCCCTCCATTATAAGTTCCAGACATCCTGATTGGTCGAAGAAACCGCAATCGCCCCTGCTGACAGCGCTGCAATCACATCCTCTTTTTCTGTAATGAGCCCGCCGGCGATCATAGGTATCCTGCTCACTTTTGCGATTCTTCCAAGTACTTTTGGCATCACTCCCGGAAGCACCTCAATAAAATCCGGTCTCGATGTCCCACACTGCATTTCCAGATTTTCGATATTTTTGAGTGCCAGTGAATCAATCACAAAAAAGCGAAGTACCGCAAAAATCCCCAGTTCTTTTGCCCGCCGCACCAGTGCCGGTTTTGTCGTGATGATCCCGTCAGCTCTTGTCTGCCTGGCAATAAATTCCACGGAGATCTCTTTTGCACTGAGTCCCGCGATCAGATCAATATGTACCATTGCCTTTTTTCCCGCAGCTTTGATCTTCTCCAGAATCTCCGGAATCGTACAAACATCTCCATAAAGCACAAAGATCACCTGAATTTCTTCCATCTCTACTGCCGCCTGTAATCCGGCATCACTTTTTACTGCGGCAATGACCGGATTTGCTTCTACTGCCTCATAAAACTCCTGATTCATCCCTCACCTCTGTATGTCTTTCGTTTTTTCTTATTTTAACACTCTGGCTGTAGGAAAGCAACAGAATGTCTATTTTTCATCCACTCATATCCTGTGTTAACTTTTACAAGAAAAGCCTGGAAATCATTTACACATTTTGTTGCTGATTCCTGTAGTATATCTTATAATTATTTTAGTAAGTTTTCTATACAAGAATACACGCAATACTTTTAGTAGATAGGGAATACCATGAAAAAATTGTTACCATTATTACTTTTCATTTTTTATTAATCATAACAGGGGCTTCGCTACTGAGTAAAGAAAATAGCGGAACATCAAAGAAAAATAGAGTTTTCTTATTTTAATAGTACCCCAACTGATCAGTCGACTTTAGAAGTATATTTAATTGACAAACTGGAAAAATAAATTATATACAGTTTTGCAATTATAGGTTACAGAATTTTTATTACTCTGTAAACAAATCTCTATCAATAAGATAAAAAATGCTGCTCCCTTTCTGTTCAAGGGATACAGCATTTTTTCTTTTTCTGTGATCTTTTATGAATTTTTATGCTTCACTTTTCTTTTCTGCAGATTCCACAACCGGCGCATACACATAATTCTTTTTGAATCTGCGCTTTCTTGTGATCCACATCACCAGGGAAAGTACAAACAATGCTCCAAATACGATCAGCAGTGTCCTTACAACATCTACCACTAAAAGGCCGGTATCTTTGATCTCTGTATCTTTTCCGATACCGTTCATTCCGCTGGAATTTGCAATTGCATACAGGTTTCTGTGACATGCCTCTCTCATTGCGTTGACAATGACTGCATCATTTTTATAGTCTGGGAGCTGCTTTGTAACATATGGAAGCATCGCGTCAAATGTAGATACACCTGCTAATACTCCATCCACACCATTTACATACGTTGTAAGTACGTTATCTGTAATGATCAGTCCGTCACATCCCCATTCTTCTCTGAGAATTCCTGTTACAAGCGGCTTGCTTCCACCTGACCAGGTACATCCCCAGCGTGTGTAGGCAATCATCACACCGTTCGCATTTCCTTTTTCCACAGGAGCCTGGAATGCCTTAAGATAAATTTCTCTGGCTGCCTGCTCATTCACCCAGACTCCAAGACCGATTCGATCCTGCTCACTGTCATTGAGTGCAAAGTGTTTCATAACAACACCAACACCTTTTTCTTCGATTGCTGCCACTTCATATGCTGACATTTCTCCAGAAAGGAATCCGTCTTCACTGTAATACTCAAAGTTACGTCCACCATAAGGTGTTCTGTGAATATTATTTCCCGGTCCGTAAAGGATTGAAACGCCTGCTTTCAGACAGTTGTTTCCAATTACCTTTCCAATTTCTGTCATCAGATCGCGGTTGAATGTTGCTGCCATTACGTCCTCCGATGTAAATGCAGTTGCATCCATCTCTGTCTTATCCGATGCGATCAGAGAAGCTGTCAGACCCTGCGGACCATTCTCATCTCTTGTTCCCGGTGCCTGTACAGATTCCAAAGGCATTGTCCAGTGGAAGGAATCTCCGATCAGAGAAACCATATCTTTAAAGCTCAGTTGATCTAACAGCTCGTCCCATGCTTCATCGTCATAGGAAAGCCCGATCATATCAACCAGTTTTTTGCCGTTTTTCGCTTTCATTGTCGGCATCTTTGCTTCTTCATAATCATCTGGATCATACTGTACATCCTGCAGATCTTCGATCATCTGCTCTGTCAGCTTCATTTTCAGGATGGACTGCGGAAGTGTTCCTTCCCAGTCATTTCTGGATACATATGTAATCTCATCTTCTGTTCCTTCATACAGATTGATATCTGCATCAGAAAGCTGATTTTTGATTTCTGTTCCGTTTGCGGAAACTGCATATGTTGTGCTGTCAAATTTCGGATTGTTGTATTTGTATGTCAGACTGGAATTTCCGTCTGTATCCATACGTCCGTCTGTGTTGTCTACTGTGTATCCCTTTGCTGCAAGAATATTGTTCACTGCATTATGGGCATCTGTTGCAACTGTCAGATAATAGTCCCCTTCATCCAGAATATAAGTTCCTGCTCCATATGTATCATAAGAAGCCAGTTCTCTTCTATCTACTGTCATATTCAGCGTCTCAGATGCTCCCGGTGCAAGGATTTCTGTTTTTCCAAATCCACACAATGCAACGGAAGATTTTTCTACACCATTCTCAATGTCATATGCTGTATATGGAGACTGGAAGTAAACCTGAACAGTTTCTTTTCCAGAATACTCTTTTCCTGTATTTGTTACTTTTACAGAGACTTCAAATACATCTTTTTCTTTGTTGTAAGAAACTTTCAAATCACTGTATTTAAAATCGGTATAACTCATACCATATCCGAATGGATATGCCACGTCATCATGATATTCGTACGCACCTGAGTTTCCAGACTGCATCACATAATCTTCATAACGTGTCTCATAATATTTGTATCCTACGTAAATACCTTCCTGATAGATCATGTATGTTTTTGCATGTTCCGGAATGATTCCTTCTTCATATCCTTCATACACTGTCGGCACAAAGTTCATCATTGCCGGTGCAGAGAAGTTGTCATACAGATAGGTATCCACCAGGCTTCCTGAAGGTGTCACATTTCCTGCAAGAATCTCTGCCACTGCATTGATTCCTGAAATTCCAACATCCCCGATCCACATACATGCATCCACGTCATATTCATTATTTTTCAGAAAATCTACTTGAAGTGTATTTGCCGAGTTGATCAGAACAACAATCTTTTTCACTTGACCGGCTTTTTTCATTTCTGCAACGTTCTGAAGCATTTCTTTTTCATTGTCATCAAGTGCCAGATAATTTGTCTCTTTGAAATCCAGATCTGCACCCTCTCCACCAATACGGGACAATACCACAATTGCTGCATCTCCATAGGATGCGACAGAATCTTTTACATCATCTGTATACACATTCCACGGAACCTCTGTTGTCTTTTCCCCTTCTTCTGCAACCATACCTGCAGTTTTTCTGGCGTACTTGCTTCCTTCTCCTTTACTATAGAAGTTCCAGAGTTTTTTATTGACCTCAAATCCACTTTTTTCAAGTGCTGTCTTCAATGTATCTGCCGAAGATGCATCGATATTACCGGAACCGGTACCTCCGTAAACCAGGTTTACAGAAGAGTTTGAAAAGCAGCTTACCTTCGCGCCTTTCTCCAGCGGAAGTGCGTTATTTTCATTCATCAGAAGTGCTGCACCCTCTTCTTCTACTGTTTCACAGAGCTCCAGACCATACTGATTCATTTCTTCTGTTGTTTCAAAATCAGATTCATAGTATACTGCATTTTTATCTTCATTCTTCAACTTCCAGAATGAACCGCCGACAAACGCTGCAACTGTATTGTCAAACATCGACAAAAATACTAATATCGGAATCAGTACAATGGAAATGATCCCGCTAAAAAACGTCAGCCCCTTCCACGGACGTGTTGCTTTTCTGCGCGCCTTGCGATAGGCTTTCTTTCGCACTTTTTTCTCTTGTTTTGTTTCATTCATTACTCAATTCCTCCCAATTGCACTCTTAGCTTAAAACATAAGAGCATTCTTTTCGCATTGATACTATCTTAACAATTCCACAATTTTTACTCAACCGCTTTTGACTAAGTGGTATTTTTGCACGCATAAGTGCAAAAAAGTTCCAATGTCCGAAATGCATTGGAACTTTTTGATACTATTCT
>SKEW01001957.1_pt1 | contig 10704 bp, 10 predicted proteins | sample 4841441 | NCBI WGS metagenome assembly SKEW01 (sample SAMN11008799, study PRJNA524170) | human gut metagenome | isolation source: fecal sample from pouch patient p41 | place: Israel: Tel-Aviv | reverse complement strand
GACGAAGTCTATAACAGAGACATACTCCGAGAACCATTTCAGCAGGGTCTGTTTCATCAAAAGCGTCATACTGTTTTTCAAAGCGGAGATCACGAGAATCCGTTTATTCCCCTGGCGGCTGTTCAATTCCAGAAGGCTGCTGTAAAAATGGCCGGCCAGAAGCGCCACTTCATCTTCTGACACCCTCTTTCCATACTGCTGATGAAGCAGAAATGCAAAATAAGCCCCAATATCATAGCCAAGCGGGAAAGTCTCCCGGATATAGTTGAGCATATCATTTTTGACCTGCATATCATATTTGATTCGGATACTCAATGACATACAGTGCAGCGCCAATGTGATCCGCAGATTTATGTTGTCCGTAAAATCTACCCCAAAGTTCCGCCGGATTTCTTCAAAAGCTTCAGAAATAAAATTATCCATCTCCTGAGTAATCGTATCGGAATCTCTGTTATTTCCCTGTCCCTTCAGGTATAGAGAAAAATACCGTATCTCCTCATCCGGTACTTTTATGAAGAATCTCCGGCTGATCTTCCCGAAGACTGCTTTGGCTATCTCGTATTCATTGCCCAGCTGTTCCGAAATATCCCGCATGGCCTGCTGGTAGCTGCGTGCCAGCTCCATGTTGACGGCCACCACCGTATCGGCAGCGTCCACATTCTGCACGGTCATGCTCAGCTCCACCTTGCCGCGGGAAATGCGCTCGTTGAGCTGCTTTTTCAAGCGGCTGTCCAGATAGCTGCAGGTGCGCGGGATGCGCGAAGAATACTCAAAGTAGCGGGAATTCACGCTGCGCAGCTCCACCGTGATCTCACGGCCATTGCGCACAGCAGTCCCCCGGCCAAAGCCGGTCATGCTTAAGATCATAACGCTCTCCTGTTCTTACATTTTCAGTGTTTCAGCTTACAAGTTTCGGTATACGTATCCGCCTTTGGGTACACAAACCCATGTTACGATACATATAGTTTCATTTTACTATTCTTCGGCCCAAAATTCAAGGTGCACTGTTGCGTGCCGCCGCCAAAACCGGCCGCAATACACGGTGCAAAAGCAAAAAAGCTCTGATACAAAATCTTCCGATCCTGTATCAGAGCCTGTTTCAGTTGGTTTTATATACGCAGGTCACGCTGTTCTGCAGCAGATTTGCGTTCAGCAGTGCGCGCTCCACCCAGTGGATATTGTCCGCAATGGTATCGCGGGAGACACCGTATTCTGCCGCAATGTTCTCCATGCTGCGGTACTCGCGGCGATAGAGCAAAGTCAGCACCAGCTTATCCTGCATTGTGATCTTGGTAAAATGCGGCCTGCGCCGGTGCTCCTTGCAATAAGCCGCATTCAGTGCTTCCAGCATCTGGGCAAATTCCTTCCGGGTGATGCCGAAGGTAAATTCATAATCCTGCTCTGTAAATTCCGCAAGGCGCTGTACCGTGATGCTTCTCATGCAGATCACCTCTTCTTTTTCCGGGGATGCCCGGGTGTCGGCTGCATCCATTTTGATTCATTATAAAATGGATGGATTTTCATGTCAATGAGCCGCCGCCCATTTTTGGGGCCAGATCCGGTGCAAAACACAAAAAGGAGCCTCCCGCCGCAAAAGCGGGAAGCCCCTGAATCCGTTATGAAAGATCAGACGGGATGAGACTGATTGGTGTAGTCCACATGGTCGCCGTCCACGCCCTGCTTCTTGGCATTGCGCTTTTCAAAGAACTTGGGTGCCACCTGCGGGAACATTGCGTAGGTCAGCACATCCTCTTCCTGCGTTGCCCACTTGGCAGCTTCTGCCTTCAGCTTGTCCATCTCAGGAGCCAGAGTATCAGCAAAGCGGCAGGTAATGGGCTGCTCGTCGCCCAGGATCTTCTTGGTGAACTCGGGCTTGATGGGAGCGGGAGTCTTGCCGTAATCACCGTGGACCAGACCCTTGAACTCCTTGGTGACCATCTTGTAGCGCTCGCCCAGAATCACGTTGAACACAGCCTGCGTACCAACGATCTGGCTGGTGGGGGTGACCAGCGGCGGATAGCCTGCATCCTCGCGGACGCGGGGGATCTCTGCCAGCACTTCGTCCAGCTTATCTTCCTTGCCGGCATCCTTCAGCTGTTTGAGCATGTTGGAGAACATGCCGCCCGGCACCTGATACAGCAGGGTGTTTGCATCCACGCCGAGGCTCTTCGGGCTGATCTGGCCGTTGGCAATGTACTTCTCGCGCAGCTTTGCAAAGTATGCGCGCACAACGTTCAGCTGCTTCAGATCCAGACCGGTGTCGTAATCGGTGCCCTGCAGGGCAGCGACCAGACTCTCGGTGGGCATGTGGCTGGTGCCCAGGCTCAGGGGGCTCATGGCGGTATCGATGATGTCGGCGCCTGCCTCGATGCCCTTCAGGATGGACATGGAAGCCAGACCTGCGGTGTAGTGGCTGTGGATGTCAACAGGGATGCTGACGGTCTCCTTCAGCTTCTTCACCAGATCGTAGCAGGTATAGGGGGTCAGCAGACCGGCCATATCCTTGATGCAGATGGAGTTTGCGCCCATCTCCTCCAGGGTCTTGGCGTAGGCTGCAAAGTACTCGTTGTTGTGCACGGGGCTGAGGGTGTAGCTGATGCAGCCCTGCACATGAGCACCTTCCTTGTTGGCTGCCTTGATGGCGGTCTGCAGGTTGCGCGGATCGTTCAGTGCATCGAAAATACGGATCACGTCGATGCCGTTTGCAACAGACTTCTGCACAAAGTACTCAACGGCATCGTCTGCGTAGGGGCGGTAGCCCAGCATGTTCTGGCCGCGGAACAGCATCTGCAGCTTCTGGTGGGGCAGTTCCTTGCGCAGGATGCGCAGGCGCTCCCACGGGTCTTCGTCCAGAAAGCGGATGCAGCTGTCGAACGTAGCGCCGCCCCAGCACTCCACGGAGAAGTAGTTGATCTTATCCATTTCCGGCAGGATGGGACGCATCTCATCCATGGTCATGCGGGTGGCCAGCAGAGACTGGTGGGCATCGCGCAGGACGACCTCAGTAACCTTGATCGGCTTTTTGGCCATGATTGTCACCTCTCCCTTAGTTCATGGAAACCAGAACGTCACCGGAGTTGACGGTGTCGCCCTTGTTGACGTTGATGGAAGCCACAGTGCCATCCTGCGGAGCAACGATCTCGTTCTCCATCTTCATGGCCTCCAGGATCACCAGCACGTCGCCAGCCTTCACGGATGCACCGGCCTTGACCTTGACATCCAGAATGTTGCCGGGCATGGGAGCCTTGACGGAAACAGCGCCTGCGGCACCGGCAGCGGGAGCCGGAGCAGCCTTAGGAGCAGCGGGTGCGGCAGGAGCTGCAGCAGCAACCGGAGCAGCACCAGCGGCAGTCTCCTCCACGGAGACGCTGTAAGCAACGCCATTGACGGTAATATTGTAGTACTTCATGGAAGGATCCTCCAAATCAAAATCGTATCAAAAAGATTTATACAGACGATTACAGAGCCATGTTGCCGTGCTTCTTGGGCAGGCGGGCAGCACGCTTGGTGCTCAGCAGTTCCAGTGCGGCAACAACGCTTGCACGCACATTGGCTGCATCGCAGGTCAGGTCAGCAGCGCCGCAGGCAACTGCATTTGCTGCGCTGCACACCTCGGCGGTGTAAGCAGCAGCCTTTGCGTTGGTGGCTGCAATGATGTTGTCGGAAGCATCGATCTCTTCCTTGTACAGGACGCTGACCGCTGCGCTGGGTTCCAGTGCGCTGACGGTGCAGCCAGCCACGGCAATGCGCAGATCGGCAGCAGCCAGAGCGGTGTAAACAGGGCCGACGGCCTTGCCAGCCAGCACAGCCACCTTTGCGGTGGTAGCGTCGGCATAGGTAGCAGCCAGACGGGCAGCCTCACGGATGCCGCCTGCAATGTCATCGGTCGCGCTGGGCACAAAGCCCTCGGTATCCACAATGGTGATCACCGGCACGCTGAAGGCATCGCACAGACGCACAAAGCGGGAAGCCTTGGCCACGCAGTTGTGGCACAGGGTCTTGCCGGTGGCCACAACGCCCACGGCGTTGCCGCCCACGGTGGCAAATGCAGTGTAAACAGACTTGCCAAAGCCTGCATACAGCTCCACAGCGCTGTCCTTATCGACCACGGCAGCAGCAGCCTTGGCAGGCTCTGCACCGGCAGCCAGAGCAGCAGTGGGCTGCTCGAACTCAAAGATCGCAGGGCCGGTCAGGTTGTTGGCCGGCAGCAGGCCCACGATGTGAGCAGCCTTCTCGGCAGCTTCCTCAGCAGTGGGTGCCACAATGGCAGCCACGCCAGCCTTTGCAGCGGCGGCTGCGGTGCCGGCATCGGCCACCTTGTCGCCCTTGGCAGCAGAGGTGAACGGAGCGGTGAAGAACAGCTCTGCGCCCTCAGCCATGATGCAGACATCTGCATTGGCAGCGCTCAGTGCGCTGGTGCCGCCGCAGACACCCAGAACAACAGCCACCTGCGGGATCACGCCGGAAACCTTTGCGATCTGCGCATTCAGCTTTGCGCTGGCGGTCAGCACGTCCAGACCCTCAGCCAGCTTTGCGCCGACGGAGTTATAGAAGGTGACGACCGGGCAGCCAGTCTGAGCTGCCATCTCCAGAACCTTGATGTTCTTTTCAACATCCTTTACGGTAACAGCTTCGCCGTTCTGGTAAACAGCGTAAGCCTGCTGACCTGCCGCATAGCCGCAGGCAGCGCTCACTGCACCGTCAGCAAACAGTGCAGTGTATTCCCCGTCATCAAAAAACTTGGCGAGGATTTCTCCCTTATTGATCTTTGAAGCCATGGTAAGACCTCCTGGTTGTCTGTGTGAGCTTTCAAAATTAGTTTTATTATACTGAATTTTCCATAAAAATGCAAGAGATTCTATAAAAGTCCATGCGAATCAACATCTGTCGGCAAAGTTCTACAATTTTTTAACGATTCATCGTTCCTCCGCTTTCTCGCCTTTTTGCGGGCATTTTGCGCCGCACACTCAGCTGCCAAAAATTCTCTTTTAATTTTGTGGATTCTGTCTGCCCCTGCTGCATTTTATTTTATAAGAAGTTATGTTACACTATATTTAATATGTAAATTTTTTTCGCAGAACAGCCCGCCGGGAAGCTTCGGGGCGGGTCATTTTGCAGAATATAAAAGGAAGGCCATGTCAAATTGAAAGATCTGCTCACTTCGCTCCGCGCCTCCAACGAAACCTACAACTCCATGAAGCACTCCGCCCGGGCTATCATCCGCCGCGCCGAGATCCCCCTGCTCGCGGTCATCGTCCTGTATAAGGCTGCAACGAACCTACTGTTCGTCCCCCTGATGCAGCAGCTCTGGTCGCTCACGCTGCGGTTCGCACCCATGCACTACCTGAGCAACAACAACGCTTCCGATATCTTTTCCTCCCCTGCGATCATCCTGTGCATTACGCTCATTGCCATCCTGACCGCGTTCTGGGCGCTGTATGAGTTTTCCGTCCTGCTGCACGGGCTGGATCTTGCCCGCAAGGGCGAAACGATCCGCCTGCCCGCCCTGCTGCGCACCTCTCTTGCAGATATCCGCCACGCATTCCTGCCGCAGAACTGGCTCGTTCTGGTCTACAGTGCCGTGCTGATCCCGTTCACCAATTTTTTCCTCGCCTATAACTATATCACGCAGCTTGCCGTGCCGGAATACATCATGGGTGTCATCCGGGCAAACAGCCGGTATTACCTGCTCTATCTGGCTGCCGGTGCTGCCTTGCTGTTCCTCTATGTCAGCTGGGTGCTGGTGCTGCCGCTGTTCGTGCTGGAGCGCAAAAGCCTGTGGCAGTCGGTAAAGGAAAGCTTTTGCTGCATCCGCAGGCGCGTCTTCCGTGCTTTTCTTTTGCTGCTGCGCTGGAACCTCTCGGTCGTCCTGCGTTCCCTGCTGCTGACGGCAGCGGTTGCCGTGCCGTTGTACGGCATCATCATCGCGGTCGGGCTGCAGAGCACACAGGCCATGTTTGCACTGTCCCGCGCGGCGCTGGCCATTGAGATGCCTTTCTTCCAGTTCCTGATCGACTGCGCCATCACCATGGCGCAGTGCACGATCCTCGCCATGCTGCACTGCCGCCTGCGGGAGTCTCTCCCCTCTGAGCCGGAGCCGGTCCAGAGCGGAAAGCATCACCGTTCCACCGGCAGGCTGCTTCTGGGTGCATCGGTTGCGGGTGCTACTCTGCTCACCTTTGTGCTGGCATTCTGTTACCTTGCCCTGCCCAGAGACGACGAGCTGCTCTCCATGCTGGGCGGCGTTGCGCCGGTAGTCACCGCGCACCGCGGCTACTCCGCTGCCGCACCGGAAAACACCCTGCCCGCTTTCCAGCTGGCCATCGATCAGGGCTGCGAGTGGGCCGAGCTGGATGTGCAGATGACCAAGGACGGCGTGGTCATGGTGACCCACGATACCAGCCTGCGCCGCTGCACCGGCCGCAACGAGAACATCTACGACCTGACCTATAACGAGGTTCGCAAGCTGGATGCCGGGCGCTGGTTCGGCCAGAAGTACACTGGTGCCAAAGTTCCCACACTGGAAGAAGTGCTGGACCTGTGCAAAGGTAAGATCCAGCTGAACATTGAGATCAAGCCCAATGCCGCCACCCCGGAGCTGGAAGCGGAAACCATCCGCATCATCCGCGAAAAAGGCTTTGCGCAGGACTGCACCATCACCTCGCAGAGTTATGAAACCCTCTGCAAGGTCAAGGAGCTGGCACCGGAGATCCGGACCGGCTATATCCTTGCACTGGGCGTGGGCAGTTATTACGATCTGCCTGCCGCAGATTTCTTCAGCGTACAGTCCACCTTTATCACCTCCGGTATGGTGCAGCAGATCCATAAGCGCAGCAAGACGATCTCCGCATGGACCGTCAACCGCGAAGAGGATGCCAGCGAACTGCTGAGCATCGGCGTGGACGACCTGATCACCGATAAGCCGGATATGATCCAGCAGCTGCTGAGCGAGGATGCCGACCTTGACAACAGCCTCGTCCTCCTGCGCGACTTCATCCGTGACCTGTTCGCTCCGTCCGATGTCGATGAACCCACTCCTGAGGAAGAGACCATCGAAGAAGCCATCGAGGACCCGGACGAATTGCTGGATGCGTCGTAATCACGGCAAACATCAAGTATTCTGTTAAACTACCCGTACACACATAAAAAGCCCCCTGTCGGTTCATCACCGGCAGGGGGCTTACAAGTTTACCTGATCCAATTTTATCAGGTAAGATCATTCCAATTCGGTAAGCTTGGATCTTTACGAAGCAATTTATTTCATAAATCGGCACTGTGAACAAATCACTTACATTCCTTCTTCATAGCAGAATAACCGATGAGAACGGTCCACACATAGGCACAGGTCTTGGGGATCATCAGCATACCGATCATGGGGACGGTATTGGCCCAAAGAACAACGGGAATGTAGAAACCGAAGCTCAGCACGATGGTCAGCCACATCCAGCGGAAAGCCGCGTCGTCATGCTCCTTGGCACTGCGGTAGAACAACACGATGATCAGCAGGCCCATCAGTGCAAAAGGAATGTTACGGTAAATGCCCCAGGACAGCGGAGATTCGACGCTCAGCCACTGGTTCTGCGGCATCATGCACAGGATAACACGCACGGCAGCCAGACCGTAGACGGCGGCAGTCAGGCCATTGTTGCCCTTGACCCGGTAGCGCTCACGCCAGACATAGTACAGCAGCACATAAAAGACAGTCATCGTCACAGAGGTGATCCACTTACCCAGACCCAGGGGGACGGTAAAGTTTTCAAAGCCCGTGGTGCATAGAGCCAGAGCACGGGGAATCAGATGGAACGAGTCGCCGGCACCCAGAACGACAGCCATCAGACCGAACAGCTTGAACTGGTGGCTGCCCTTGCAGCCACGAATCATCAGGATACCGATGGTGATGACGGATACCAGATACACAGCATCAAAAACAGTTTCTACGATTGCTTGCATAGTTGATTGCTCCTTGTTGATAGATTAAATTGATTGTAACACTGCATTTTTTGCAGGGCCGACTTCGTTTTTACGGTCATCAAGGGCTTGCTCGGCAAAGTTGCATTCAAAGCGCAGGATGTTGAAGCTTGCATTCCTCCACACAAGACAGGCGAGCAGCAACAGGATATTGCGATGAACTTTCCTATGAGTGTCTCCCTTGAGTGAACACTGTTCATTTTGGACATTATAAAATTCCCACAGCAGTGTGGGAAAAAAATGCAGTCAATATAAGGTTCTGCGCACGATTTCCAGCACAGCAGCGGGGTCGTAGTCCTGCCGCAGCAAGGCAGACAGCATCAGCGAAAATAGAACATCGGCAAATTTTTCAACGGTGAATTGCGCGTTAAAAGCGTCCGGACGGATTTTGGTATCCTGTTGCAGCACCGTACACAGACCATTTAAGATATGGTGCCAGATTTGCTGCATGTGCCGTTTGCCATCGGCCTTGTCCTCCTGCATAAAGCCGAGAGAGTGCAGTGTGAAGAATCCAGGATACTGCTCACAGCCGTAGGCCATACGCTCATACATCCATTTGACACAGGTCTGCACGTCCTGAAATACGGCCTCGTCCTGCGGGCGGTGGAAAATTTCGCACCAGACGCTCTCGACCGTGGCGCTGATAAGCTCAGCCTTGGAGTCATAATAATTGTAGATCGAGCCGACCGAGACCCCGCATGCCGAGGCGACAGAACGGATACTGACCGCCGCCCAGCCCTTTTCCCGGATAAGCTCACGGCTGTTTTTTAAGATATCTTCCTTGGAGGTTACGATTGTATTCATGTGGTCACCCTCAATATGAACAATGTTCATTTTTATTATACTGCCCGTTCCCACTTTGTCAAGAGGATTTCATAAAAGGTTTATATTTTTGTGGTTATCCCTTTGAGCCATGTTCACGAATGGAAACTATGAATCAGCTGAAAGTTTACAAACCAAACACAGGTTTCTGCATTGGCTACGGGGGACAGATGGCCGACCACCCATGCGCTGACCTCGTCTCCTTCCATCGACTTCAAAACCTCGCTCAAAAATTCCAAATTAAAGCCGATTCGCAGGTGCTCTTCCAGCTTTCCGTTGAAGGAAAATTCCTCATTCATCTGTGCAATCGTGCTACACATTGATGCTCTGCCCGTGCCACCGGATTCAAGATCCATTATCACCCCACTGTCAGGCAACAGCGCCTTATTTTCGATAATGTCACGGTCATTTCTTAATGTCAATAATGTCAAAAAGCCCCGGAAAGAAACGTAAACTCGTAACTTTCCGGGGCTTTCAAATTATTCTCAAATGTTAAACTGCGAAGGCTCGTTGAATTATAATTCTGTGTGCTTTTTCGCAGCTTAATGTCAAACTAATGTCACAGCGCGATTTTTCTTTCGATTTTGCTCATAGCAACGTTGAAAGTTCGCGTAATTCCATTATTCGAGCTCGGTAGGTTTATTTCTTTACTAAGCAAATTTGTTTAGTTTGTCTGTTTTTGGATGTTCACTTTTCCATGAGATTGCTGTGGTGAATGTAGCTTGCTGATTTTTTAGTATCAGGATAGTATCACACAACCAGCGGGATCTCTGTGAGTATTATAACGTATTTACGTTCAGAATGCAACTGTCTTTTAAGGATTACTTCTTGCTTGCATCTGCCAGATAGTTTTCTCCCCATTTACACATCGCATCCAAAATAGGAATGATGCTTCTCCCAAAGTCGCTGAGCGAATATTCTACCTTTGGCGGCACAACAGGATAAACTTTCCGAATAACCAAGTTATCATTTTCAAGCTCCCGAAGCTGCTGTGTCAGCATTTTAGGCGTTGCCTTGGGAATCAACTTTCCTATCTCATTAAAGCGCAAGGTATTATCAATCAAATGCCACAGAATAAGTGCTTTATATTTCCCACCAATCAAATCGATGGTTGCTTCAACCGGGCAGCTAAAGGTACTTGGACATTTCATTTTTCTCTTCCCTACACTATCTTTTTAGGTAGTATATAACAAAAAAGTGCGTTCTTGCTTTTTTGAAAATGACTGATAAAATCATAGCATAGGCCGATTGAATTATCAAGACCCTACACAAATTTACACTTCCAGAAAGGACCATCACATTATGGATTTTTTGACACTTGCAAAGAAACGGTATAGTGTACGCGCTTACACAAAGCAGAAGGTTGAGAAGGAAAAGCTGGATGCCATCTTAGAGGCAGCTCACGTTGCACCCACGGGTGGTAATTGCCAGCCTCAACACCTGATTGTAGTGCAGAGTGATGAGGGCCTTCGTAAAATTGGAAAGGCCACAAATATCTATGGTGCGCCGCTGGCAATTATCGTTTGCAGCGATACAAATAAGGTCTGGACACGTCCCTTTGATGGTAAAAAGCTGACCGATATTGATGCAAGCATCATTACCGACCACATGATGATGGAAGCCACCTACTTAGGTTTAGGAAGCGTATGGGTATGCTATTTCAAGCCGGACATCCTGAAGGCTGAATTTAAGATTCCCGACAACCTTGAACCGGTCAACATCCTTGTCCTCGGCTACGCCGACACCTCTCGTGAAAAGGCTCTGTCCGCAGATCGCCATGCAAAAATGAGAAACTCTCTTTCTGCCATGGTATCTTTCGAGAAGCTTTAACTTAAAATTATATCTTTATATCATTCTATTTTCTCTGGCACGTCCAACCATTAAGTTTTTCTTAATAGTTCCAACTGCTAAACT